>SDBV01000553.1_pt1 | contig 53805 bp, 77 predicted proteins | sample 2277081 | NCBI WGS metagenome assembly SDBV01 (sample SAMN10402039, study PRJNA504765) | marine sediment metagenome | isolation source: marine sediment core GS10_PC15, 223 cmbsf | place: Arctic Ocean: Southern Knipovich Ridge | collected 2010
TGATAATTGTCGTGCATGTTTAGCAAGAATTGCAGAAAAATTAAAAATTGAATTACCAAATGAAGCTCCCAACAACGTATCAGAATGGCATGAACATTTGATTTATGAATTAGACAAATGGAAACCCTAACATAATATTATGCGAATCTTTTTGCCTGAAAAATTAAATAAATACAGAAAATGGAAAGCTTTGGGGATATGGTTTTCATATAAAATCGATACTACGCCGGTTTATCATTTTCTTTTTGCGGGTTTGATTTGTATAGTGCATCCCAGTTATGCTATTGTGGGTTATTTATTTAAAGAATATACAGAGGGCAACAAGCCGGATATTTGTGTGGGACTCGGAAGGTGTTCACAGGGTTTCGGATTGTTGGATTGTGGAGCAGTTTTATTAATTGCAGTACCTTGGTGGATATGGTTGCCGTCTATTTTTATAATAAAATAAGGAGAACTGATATTTTTTGGCTGTAAGAATTGGTACAGAATTTTTATATATAGACTATACATTAGCTACTGAAGAAGTAACAATTACTTTTGCTGATTTGACTGCATCACAAGAAGAAAGTGGTCAAATTGTTTCTTCTTTTACTGAAATTCCACGGGTAGTAATACTGGCAGTTAGAGGAAATACTTATGTAGAAATTACTTCTATTACTACAACGACCGTTACATTTAGACTTGGTGATATTGGACAAGGGCCTCCAATTAATATTGATTGGAAACTAGTTAGTCGTGATTTTGATATATCAGTAAGTGATGATAATCTATTAAGAATTGTTAATCAAGTACGAAGATTGGTTAATGATCAAATTATATCTGGAACTTCGTTAAAAAGAACTAATATAGAAGTAATAGAATATTTAAAAGATTCAAATGATGAAGTTCGTCAAGATTATGAAGATTTTACTTCTTTTACAATAAGTGGAACAACAATAGATCCTGCACCAGATAATGTAGATAGAAGATTACTTGCGCTAAAATCAGCAGAGTTAATTACTTTGGAAGATTGGAGAGAGAGTGCTGGAGATGCAATTTTAATACAAACTGGTTCTATAAAATTAGATACTAGTAAGGGAACAAATCCATTACGAGATATTACAAAATATATTCAAGATGAATATATTAATTTAATTGATAATTTAAAAATGAACGGTAAAAGTTCAACAACCTCTACACTTGGATATAGAATAGATAATTATAAATCTCGAACAACTGACACTAGAGCGAGTGACAGTTTAATTTAAATTATATTTTAGGAGGTATAACATGACTGATAAAGTAAAAGCAACGGCTCTTATATTAGGTGCAGCAGCCTTTGCATTATTTGGTGTATGGGACATTAGTGTTCCTATTGATGAAACTGTATTTAATCAGTTAGTTGATTTAATCTTCATTATTATTGGTGGTTTTGGTATTTTTGTAGGTGGTAAACTTGCCAGTAAATAATAAAGTAAAGAAGAAAGTACAGTTTGCTAGTTTGGGTGCTGCTGTAGCTGTATTAATAGTTAGTGTAGCTAAAATGGCTGGCTTTGAATTTAGTACAGAATTTGCAGGATCACTTTCAGTATTACTTACTTTTGTTTTTGGATACATGAAAAAAGAATAAGTTAACGTGTCACTTTTGTTAGCCGTGGGATAGAGTTTTATTTAAATAAGATAGAGCTCTACTTTATATTATATGGAGCTAAAAAATGGGATTGCCAATAGGACAAATAATATCTTTTGGTAGTAAAATAATTGATTTAATTTTTAGAAAAGATAAAAATAAAGTAAGGGATAACTATTCAAACTATAATAAACTTAAAAAGAAGTCTCATTCTCGTATTCGTCCTAAGCGTCCTAACTCTTAGTTGTACGAAACAAGTAACGAGAGTAGTAATTGAGGATACAGCGGCTTCCTTCTTATTTCATTCCTATCAAGAGGCCGCTCTACTCCTCCAACAAGATCAGATAATGTATACTGTTAGTGAAGACATGCTTAAATCTTATGTAGCTACATATCTATTATGGGTTGAAGCTGATTCTTTAATTGAAGAATATGAAAAAACTTGTGATAAACTTCAGGAACAACAGATAGGAGACAACTAGATTGGGAGATCAGGATACAACAAATTATTCAAAAGATAAAGAATTAATTAGATTTAGACTTGATAGTCATGAAAAAATATTATGTAAAATTGATAAAAAACAAGATGAATTATTAATTAATATGAAAACATTACAGGTTAATTTTTCTAATGAATCAAAAAAAACAGATGATTTAAAGAAAAAAGTTGAAACTAATGATAAAGAAATAAACTCAGTTAAAATTAAAAGTGGTGTTTTTGGATTAGGTGCGGGTGGGGTTGTTGTCTTTGCAAAAGAATTGTATAAAATGGTTACAAGCCAATAATGTCTAAGAGATTAATAAAGGATATTATAATTATTAAGAGGTTTAATATTGCACAAATATAAAAAAAAGGAAATACCTGAATTTTTTAATTATTATGCTGATACGGAAGGGAATATTTGGAGTGATAAACCCAGAGGCAGACAAGCTCAATTAGGTAAAAAATTTGGATTTTTGAGGAAACTAATTCCAAAAAAAGCAGGTCGTGGATATAGGATAGTTTGTTTAAGTAAAGAAGGATGTTATTATTATAAATATATACACCGTCTTGTTTTAGAAACTTTTATTGGTATATGTCCCAAAGGTATGGAATGCTGCCACAACAATGGAATAAAGACAGATAATAGATTAGAAAATTTAAGGTGGGATACGCCAGCTAATAATGTAAGGGATAATAAAAAGTTTGATGTTTATAAATTAACTATTGAAGGAAGAAAAAGAGTAACTGAATTTCATAAAGGAAAAATAGTTTCTCAAGAAATTAAAAATAAAACTTCTGGAATAAATAATTATCAAGCTAAATTAAATGAGCAACAAGTTAGAATTATCAGAGCATTTAAACAATTAAAAAATATACCAACATATGGAGAAATAGGAGAAATATTTAATGTTTCTGCTGCTAGTGTTAGTAATGTAATAAATAATAATACTTATAAAAATGCAGAATAAAAAAAGATTAATAAGAGATATTATAATTCATCACACTGCTTCAAGTTTTGGTGATGTTGAATCAATACGTGATTGGCATGTTAATGGGCGTGGTTGGTCAGATGTCGCCTATCATGTAGTGATCCTCAATGGATATAAACAAAAAAGAAAATTTAATCCTTATGATTTAGGTAAGGTACAACTTGGTAGACCTATTAATCAAATTGGCGCACATACTATGGGAAGAAATTTTGATACTATCGGTATTGCCCTTGTTGGTAATTTTATGAAAAATCATCCATATCCAGCACAACTTTCTTCTTTAATTGAATTTGTAAGTATATTGATAAAAAGTAACCCTGTTTTTGAATCTGTTATTACAATTGATCAATATTTAAGAGAAAAACCAAGTGAGCATATTTATACTCATGGGGAAATATTTTCTAAAATGAATAAGTATACGTCTTGTGCAGGAATTAGTTTTCCTATTGATGAAGTAAGAGAAAGAATTTCAAGATTAATTTTGTAGGAAGTGATAGTATGAAGTATTTAATAATTTTATTATGCTTAATTTTTTTTATTTTTAATTTATTTCTTGGTGTAACTGCTCAACAAAAAAGAAAAGAATTTATTGAAAATCCTATAAATTATGTGACTGATAAAGATTTTACTTTGGATGATAAATTATTTAGTTTTGCAGATATGACATTATTGCGATTAAAGAAAATTTGTTTTTTAAAGGAAAAAAATGATACTTTAATTAGTTCTATTATGTTATGTATTGATGATATACGTACCCAGAATATACCATATGATATTAATATTATAATTGATTATCCTAATAATAAAGAAGGACATTATAATGGTGCATTTGATAACATAATTTTTGTTTATTCTGATAATGAATTTTTTGTAAGATTTAATGTGCATGAACCATATCCATATAAACAATTTGAGGGTGGAAAATTTGATTTAAAGATTTTTGAAGAGGATTTTATTAATCGTAAATATATAGATTATAGGGAAATTAGTGATCAAAAATAGGTATATTAATAAAACAAAAACATGAAAATATTATGAAGAAAAAGATCAATGATCAATTACGTCTTGATCTTGGAAGAAATATTATTATTCATGAGAGAGCAACAGAAGTTGATTGCCTTTGGTGCATTTACGATCCTATAACTAAAAGAAGTTCTAATATTCCTGAAGTTGGAAAAGATTGGACAACTCATTCTTTATATAAAGGAACATTATTAATTTGTCCCAATTGTTCCAGCAGAGGAACCACACAAACTGATAATACAACAACAATAAAAGTTATTGTAGATGACGTTAGGGAGTTTGAATTAGTTGAAGGACAATTAGGAAAATATGATAGAGGACGTAAAAGTATTATTGGAAAACTTTCTGACATAAGTGGTGTTACTGATTTTAATGTAAATATTTTATTAAAAGCAATAAAAATAGTTTTTGATGGATTGGATTATAGATTAGTATCAGTTAAACCAATAGGTCTTTTAAGTGATTTTTCTTTTGAGGCAATATTAGATAGGAAAGATAGAATTGATCTTCCAAGTTCAGGTGTTTTAACCAGCTAAGCAAGGATAAGGGTTATATTGGCAAGGATATTTTTTAAGGAAAATATTATAGGATCTCTTGAGTATCAGACTAAAAGATCACAGGCTGAATTTTTATCTTTTTTAGATGAAGTTGGTTTAGATGCTAAAAAGAAAAGTGTAATAAGAAAGTCATATCTAGACAATTCTAATAATTTTTTTAGAATTATTAAGAAGATAATCGAGGGCATAATAAGTTGAACATAACTATTGATAGCCAAAGATTACAAGAACGTATAAAGTTTTTTGTAAAAAATATTAGTACAAATATAGAAAAAGAATTAGAAGTAGCTGGTGGGAAAATATTAGATCAAGCACAACAAAGATTTAGTTCTAATTTTAGTGGTGGTAAATTTTCAAATGTTTTGAGTGCTATTAGAAATTCTGGAGTGAAAACAGCAAGATCACAAAAAGGTGATGTGATGTTGTTTATTGCTAATATGGATATCCTGGATAGAGAAACTATATTACCACCATCTAAATCTACTGGTAATGTGTTTCATTTTTGGAGAATTTTACATGAGGGTGCTGGATTTTTAGCTACAGCAAAAAATCCAAAGATATTTGGTCCAGCAGGTGAAAAAATAGAATATCCAATATTAGCTATTGTTCAAACATCTGCACTTGAGCCTTTGTTTTCACCAGGCAGACAAGCACCTGTTTTAGAATTACAAATTTTAGAGGGACAAGGAGTTATTATATTAAAACATCAAGGTTTTGAAGGACATGCTTGGTTTTTAGAGAATGCAAAAATGTTTCAAGGAGATCTTGATTTAATAAATAAGGCAGTGGAGTTAGGAGTAGCAAAAACTAATAAGGATTCTCAAAGATTATAATTATGAGTTATTTTTTTTTAATGTTAATATAGAAAATAATGATTTAGATGATTGTACAAAAATGATTATGTTTGATTTTTTTCTTTAGTTAAAATTTTACTTGACTTTTAAAATTAAAATTCTATATTATAAACAACTTAAAAAAGGTAAGTATAATGAAAATTTCAAAACTAATTAAAAAATTAGAACGGGCAAAAAAAGAATTTGGTGATATTCCTGTATTATATGATTATGATGGTAATTATGATAAATTAAATGTTACTCATGTAATATATGCAGATTTAACCACGGTTGCAGCTAATACATTTAATTATAGACTTACTTCTTATCCAGAAAAACATATTTTATTATTTAGTAGAGATTTTATAAATATAAAAGACATTGATTATAAAACAAAAATTCTTTAGTAGACTATTTTAATATTATTTATAATAAGTTTTGGGAAATATATGCAAATGAATAATTCAAAATTAATTTCATTGTGGTCTATTGTTCAATGTTTAATAGATGCAGAAAAAGAAATAGGTAAAGATAGATTATGGAATTCAATAAATAGTAAACAAAATAGATTTTTAAAATTATTTAAAGAGACGAGAAATGTTTCTTGTCCTTTTTCTTCTAATGAACTTACTACTTATTTTGGTTTATATTCTGAAGAAGGTATTAATAAATTTTTAAAAGAGAATAATTTTGATATTCAATTAAAAAAGTTTCAACCAACAACAAATTTACAGTATTCATTTGGTGTGGCCTCTATTTTAAAAATTATTTTAAAATGGAAAAAACAATTAAAAAATTCATCTGTATTTAATGAAAAAACAGTAATTGAATATAATGCTTTATATACAGATTCAGTTAAATTTTTTAAAAATAATTTAAAAGAAATTATTGTTTGCATTTCTACTGAAACTAATGATAAAGTTTATATACAGAAATTTGATAAATATATTGATATATTTAATTTACATGATAAAATAAAAGAAACTAAATTAAGTAGAAAAATAATTGAAGATTATGGTGGTTGTACATTTCCTGAAATAAATTATTCTTCTAATATTGATATTTTATGGATAGAGGAAATGTGGTGTAAGTGTCAAGTTTTTTCGGAAGATGATATTGCAATTATTATACAAGCATTGCAACAAAATAAATTTAAAATGGATTGTATTGGTGTTGAAATAGATAGTGCTACAGCTATGGAAATACAAGTTATTAGTGGAAGTTATTCAAGCACAAAACCAATTTTTGTAATTAATGAATCGTTTATACTTTGGGTTGAAAGAGACAATATAGATTTTCCTATATTTGTTGGTTATTTTGAAGAAGATAGTTGGATTAAATCAAAAAAATCTTGAAATAAATAAAGTAGAGAGGCTATAAAATGTTTCCTGATTTGTACAGAATTCTTAATTTTATGTATAGCAAAACATATAAAGTTAATGTAGATGAATTTAAACCCAATATAATTGGAATAAGAACAGCAGATAATAATAGTAATACTTTTAATGATTGGGTTGTTTTATTTTATAAAAATGGTAGTGATTGGATATATACGAATATGAAAGCTACCACTGATCCTGGATTATATTGGCGACATAATCCAATATTTTCTAAAGGAACGGCTATTTTAAAACCAGGCCAATATATAGATTGTTATAGTATTGGAAAGCACAGAGGGAAATATAAAGCATTAGTACAAGTTAAAAATGTATCGGTTTATAGAGATAAGGATCAGGATGCTGAATTAGATGTAACTGATGTTTATATTGATACTGGTTTATTTGGAATAAATATTCATAGAGCATCTACTTTTTCTATGTCTACTCAGGTTGATAGATGGTCAGCAGGATGTCAAGTAATAGCAGATTCTGTACAGTATGATTATTTTATGAGTGTATGTAAGAGATCAGTTAATATACATGGTAATTTATTTACCTATACTTTATTGAAAGATAATGAGCTTTGGTAATAATTTAGAGGAATTATAATAGTGGCAATTTCATTTGGACAATTAGGCAATTTATCATTATCTGTATTTAAACATTTACAAGATAATTTAGTTGCAAGTGGAATTGGCAGTAATAATATTTCTGGTACATTTATTTATGGCCACCCAAGTGATGACAGTTTTAAAGCCGTAAGATTTCCTGATGAGTTTATTGCCGGTACTGCAAATGTTATTGATCATATTGGAATGCCAGTTATCGTGTTTGGCGAAGCTACACTTGTTATAGACTCATCATTTCAGCTAGGAAGCACTGAGGAACAAAATAATCAGACAAGTGTGATCTCGATTTATGCTGTAAGTGAGTTACAAAAACGACAATTAGTAAATCAGATTCGATTTGCGCTTCGTCAGAAGAGTATATCTTTATTAGATTTTGACGAAAATTATAGTAGTCCTGCGGTAATTGGAACAGTAAAGGTTAGTCCGCAGATAAGAGTTTTGCCTGTTCGATCTACAGGGCAGAGTGACAGTAGGGTGAATGATTTTAAGGTTGATATGTTGATAACTGTATCTGATAAATAAGTGAGGAACTTTTACAAGAAATTGTTGTTTAAACAGTAAGGTATAATAGGTATATTATTGTTTAATTATGAGGTAAGATATATGGATTTAAATTGTGCGGGTGTGTATCAGATTACTAATACTGTGAATGGTAAAGTTTATATTGGGAGCGGTGTTAATATAGGAATACGTTGGAGACAACATAAAAATAAATTAAGAAAAAATAATCATGAAAATAGATATTTACAGAGAGCTTGGAATAAATATAAAGAATATAATTTTGATATAGAGATTTTACAAATAGTTGAAAATAAAAAAGATTTAATTGCTTGTGAACAATTTTGGATAGATGGTACTAAATGTTCTGAAAGACAAAATGGTTATAATATAATAAAGAAAGCTGATAATATGTCTGGTATTTTTAATCCATTTTATGGTAAAAAACATTCTAAAAAAACCAAAAGAAAGATATCAAAAGCAAGTAAAGGAAGAAAACTTTCAGAAGAATCAAAAAAGAAAATGTCTATTGCAAGATCAGGTGAAAAAAATTATTGTTTTGGTATACCAAAAACTGATGAAATAAAAGCAAAAATAGCCAAAACATTGAAAGGTAAGTGTGCAGGAGAAAAACATCATATGGTTAAATTAAATGAATTGCAAGTTAGAATTATAAAAAGTTTAACAGAAGATGTTAAAAATAGAACTATATTTCAAGTTGAAATAGCAAAATATTTTAATATATCAAAATATATGATAAGTAAAATTATGACTAATAAAAATTGGACACATATATAAGAATTTAAGGGAGGTAAAATGAAAAGTGGCTAAAACAGCAAAGGGAGTCAGACCATCGGGGAAGGGACTTTACGTAGATAGTCCCAATCAAGCAAAAAGAGTAAATAGTTTTTCAAGTGATACTGATATGGGGCAAGAAAAATTACTTGAATTGGGTAACAAGGAAACAAGTGAAAAAACTACCGATCTCTCCAATACAGTTTCTTTAGAATTTAATAATTATGGAAGTATGGCTCCGTTTGCAATGTCTCTTGGACAAGGACTTTGGGCAGGAGAAGATAATTTAAATCGTAGTGTTAGTGATAGTGATTTTGATAATGCAATTGTGGATGTCATAGTTTTGGCAAGTAATGATGATGCAAGTATTGATTACGCAGAGTATAATTCATATTGTTTTCTCAATTCTTTCTCAATCAGTTATCCTGCTGATGGAGTTTCAACGCATACATTTGATTTTGAAGGATCCCATACTCGTAAGTTCTTAAACGATTGGAAGAACGCTTCTGTATACAAGGCAGATTTTGTTAATAGTACAACTGCTATAATTTCGGGAGCGAATATAGAAGCAACTCATAATCCTATTCTTTTACTTGTTAATCAAAATATTGTTTCTGAAATTTCGGATAGCAATGACTCTATTACTTTAACTGATGCGGCTTCTGATACTAATATTGTAGCAACAGATGTAGATGGCAGTATAGCTTTTGCAAGTGGTGACAGGATTAGAATTGTAGTATCAGGCACTGGTTCCACATATACTACATTACCTAATACGCCAGCGGGTATAGGGGGACTGCGGCGTGGACACGTTGTTGCAAGAATCTATAATCCCGCAGGTAATGCAGAAAATACTTTGAGAATTCAAAGTCTTAGTATTGATGGAGATCTTGGTAGAGAAGAATTACAGGAAATTGGCAGCAAGCGACCTTATGATCGAAGACTTACAAGACCTATTAACATTTCAATTTCAGTTGACATCACTGACACGGATCTTGAAGAATTCGCTAAATTGGCTGGACAGGAAACAGCTTACGATGCAAATACTCTTCGTGAGATTGACTTTGAGGATATGTTAAGGAATTCTGTAATTGAAATTTTGGAATATAAGGATGAGTTTGCTCATACTTTTGCTAATGAACTGAGACGTATTAAGATAACTAATGTGAGTTTTGAATCTGATAGTGACTCGGCATCAGCAGGTGATACAGTGGCTAGCAGAACTCTAAATCTGAGCGCAGAAAATATCACCATTAGTGGTTCTGGAGTTTCACCATTTCTTTAAAATTAATTAACTAAGGATTTTACTACGACCTTCGACTTAAGTAGGACGCAGAGCGGTAGTAAATAATAGGGGCAGATTTGACGGGGAATAGTCATAGTAATGACTAATGTCTGCCCCTTATATATATATAGGAAACAACACAAAAGGAAAAAGGAAAATCTTAAGAATGAAGCGACTCTGGAAATTTTCCTCAGTCGCTTTTTCTTTTTAAAGGAGGTTACAAGATGAAGGAAGATGTTAAAGATAAGGAAATTAGTAAAGAGACAAAACCACCCATACCCGAATTATCCAAAGAAGCCAAAGCTAAAGAAGCAGAAGCAGAATTATTTAGAGAATATAAAGAAAATGAATATGGTGAATTTGGTGTTCTCAGAATTTATCATCCTACCATGTCTATTGAAACAGAACTAGATGATTATTACACCAAAGAGTTTAATAAATTATTAATGGAATCTGATTTTCCTACTATAATTGAAATGGAAGATATTTTGGAGGAAAGAGGATCGTGGGACTCTACTAAAGAAGATAAGATTAATAGCTATAAAGATAAAATTCAAGAAGATTATGTAGAAATTGCCAAGCTTAGACACAATAGAAATAAGAATAACAAGAAAGTTACAGACAAACATATACGAACTTATCAAGATAAAATAATTGATGTAAGTACTAAGATGGCAAGTTTAATAGGTAAAAAGGAAGTTATGTTTCAAGGTACTTTAGAGAGACAGGCAGAGAAAAAAGTTATCAAATTTAAAATAGTTAAGTGTGTTAAAGATGAAGATGATAAACAGAAATGGAATTCCTTAGAGGAATTGGATAAAGAGATTGGACGTAAACTTGAAGATTTAATTAGTGATTGTATCCGTTTCTGGAGTGGTATGCAAGATTTTTTATTCGAGTCCTCTCTAAATCAAGTACTTGGAGACTTAGATATAGAGCAAGTTTAAATTCAGGTATCCCTTTATTCGATAAAACAATACTTGATTTAAATATTAATCAATTAAGATTAATTGAATGGTTAGAGTTTTATAAAAAATTAGATGAAATGGGAGATGACAAACCACCTGATTATATAATTGACGATAATTATTGGTTGGATGATTGGTTAGAGAAATTTGTTAATAAAAGAAAACAAGAAGATAAATTAAGTCAAACAAATCCAGGGCTTGCTTCTAAACGCAAGCAACATAAAAATGTAATAACTTTTGATTAAGGAGATTCTAGTGATAGAATTTGGCAACTAATCAAGATTTTGTAATAACTATAAGAGCCGAAGTAGAGAAACAGATATCTAAAGTCTTTGGTGATATAGAAAAAAGAGTAAAAACTTTAGAGTCTAGTTTTGAGAAAATTAAGAAGGGTGAAATAGCTTTTGATAAAACTGCAAGGGCTGCTACTGGTTTAAGTAAAAGTATTAAACAAGTGGATGGTTCTCTTAATAATTTAATAAGAGCACAATTAAAAGTTAAAGATGCACAGATTAGATTTAATAATGAACTTAGAATAGCAAGGACAATAGCAGAAAAATTTGGGCAAACAGTATCTTTTATAAATCCTAAACTTATTAGGGCAGCACAAAATTTACAATTATCTAAAGATAGATTAAGCCAAGTAGGTAAAGCATATAAATCGGCACAAGTTCGTGGTAAGGGATTTTTAAATAGCTTACTTCTTCAACAGAAGGGAGTTCTTGATTTTTCCAAGAGACTTGATGTTGCTATTCAAAAAATTATAACTTATCGTATTGCTTTTGGCGCTTTCCGTAAAGCTTCAGAGGCTATCCAAGATGCTTTCCGTGAAGTAATTTCTCTTGATAATGCCTTTGGCGATTTACAGAAAGTTATGCGTACTAATGTAGATACATTAGATTTGTTACGTAGAACAGCTTTTCAATTAGGTAAGGAATTTGGTCGTTCTGCTGATGAAGTAGTTAAGGGATTTAAAATATTTGCCCAGCAAGGGTTAACGACAGAGGGTATTATTGAACGTACTCGTACACTTTTATTAGCTATTTCAGCTACTACACTTACTACTGCCGCAGCGATTGAGGCATTGACTGCTGCTGCTAATATTTTTGGTGATGAGTTTGAAGATTTAACTGTTATAATTGATAAATGGCTTGCTGTTGAAAGAACAGTGCCTGTACAAGCTAAAGATTTTGCTGATGCTCTTAAGGGTTTGGGGTTTATAGCTAAAGAACTTGGAATAACATTAGATGAGCTAAATGGCATTGTTGCTGCTGTATCTACAGGTACAAGAAAAACAGGTAAAGCAATTGCAAATTCATTTAGAACAATATTTGCACGAGCTACAGGTAAGGAGGCAATTGAAGCTTTTCAAAATCTCGGTGTTGCTATATTTGATCTTAGTGGTGATTTTAGACCATTTGGAGATGTAATTAGAGATCTTGGTGGTCAATGGGACAGACTAACACAGCGTCAAAGAATTAATATAGCTCAAGTTCTTGGTATGAAAAGACGTTATACTGATTTCTTGGCATTAATGAATAACTATGATTTATTTTTGAAGAGCACAACAATTAGTCAAAATGCTTTAAATGATGCTCAAATAGCTGCACAAGTTGAAGTACAAAAACTTTCAAGAAGATTAGAATCTGTTAATACTTTATTTTCAGAATTTAAAGTAGCAGTTGGTGATGAACTTGTACTTAATATTGTAGAATTTGCAGAAAGTTTAAGAGAATCTTTAAATAATCTTACCTCTAATGCTGATGAAATTGTAAAATTAATTAAATTTACACTTAAGTTTGCAGGAGTGCTATTAGGAGTAACACTGGGACTCAGGCTTATGGGAAGGGCTTTAAGTTTTATTAAAGCAAAATCTTTATTTGATTTGGCTTTGGGAATTGGAGCAGTTGGTGCTGTTTCGCAACGTACAGCACAAACAATTCTTTTTCTTAGGGGGGTTGTGCTTCCTTTTGTTGGTGTAGTTTTATTGCTTGCCAGTGCATTTTCTATTTGGAGGTTATCAACGGAAAAGAATATTGATACACAAGAAGTTTTAAATAATTTATTAAAAGATCAAAAACGAAGACTTGAAGATTTGGGTAGACAGGCAGCATTAGCAGCAGATAAAATAAATGATACAACAGAAAATATATTAGAATTTGAAAAAGCTCTTCAATTAAGTAAGATTAAAGGAAATTTGGCTGCTGTAAGAACTGAGATTGAAAAAATTGAAGGAGAGTTAGAAAAAACTGAAAAAAGTAGAGAAATAAGTTTTACTGTAAAAGATCCATTTGAATTAACAAAAATGGATAGATTTATGGAAGCAATTAAGCAAGCAGAAAAAGAGACAGGGCTTAGATTTGAGGGCATACTTTCTTCAGAAGCACAAAGAGCTGCATTAGTTGTAAAAATGAGAGAAATATTTACAAAAGAAATAAAAGAATTAGGTAGGGAATTAAAATTATTTGAAGCGCAAGAAATTCAAATATTAGGAATAATTGATGACATTGGTGGTAAAGATGTAGATGTTTTAATAAGAGTAGCTTTTAAACTTCAACAAATCAAAAACGCTGAAGAGATAATAAAGGAAGCAAGAGATGATTTAATTGCTCAAAAAGATTTAAAGGAAATAATACTTAAAGAAATAGATATTCCTAAACTTGAAATTAAAATTCCTGAAGTTGATTTTTCTAAGATAGATGTAAAAGGACAAGAAGAATTACGTACGACTTTATTAAAAGAATTTGATGTTATACTTGATTCATTAAGTAAGGAAAGAGTGGCTGTTATAGAATTGGGAGTAACATCTGAAGTTGATAATAAAGGTTTAGCAATACAAATATCTTTATTTAATAAAGTACAAAAGTCTGTAATTGAACTTGAGTTTGGTGTTTCAAATTTAAGTAAAACTATTAGTAATAATGTAAAAGTTGCTGCTCTATTTGGTGATTCTTTTGATGCAGCAAGATTAAGATTAAAGGTTTTTAAAAATGTAATAGTTTCTTTACAGGATGAAATTTTTGATTTGTCTTCTGAGTTAAAAGTAATAGAAGAACAGCTTGATAGAATAGGCCCAGGTAAAATTATTGATATAGATGAACTAAGAATATTAGAAAAAAGAAAAAAAATAATAGGAGAAATTCTTAATGGTACTAAAGAAGATATTGGATTAAAAAATTTATTAATTCAAAAACAAGTTGAGCTTAATAAAAAAATACAGCAAACAAGAAAACAATTAGAGTTTAATCAGCAAATAGAATTAACTACACAAGTAATTATAGCCAAACAGAATGCTGAATTTGATATACAGATACAATTATTAAAATTAGTATCTAGTGCATTAACAGGTACTTCAAGAAGCAGACTATTAAACCAAAAGATTTTAGAAAAACAACTTACTTTTGAAACTGATATTTTAGATTTACAAGAGAAAAAAGAAAAACTTGCAGTTCAAGAACAGATTAATGGAGAAAGATTACTTGGTTTTGCTGCTGAGAAAAATAAATTACGTAATTTAGAAAATAAATTAATACTTATTGGAATTAAATTTGATGCTAAAAGACAACAACAAACCTTAAGATTATTAGAGAATTTAACAAGAGAATCTTCTGCTATACAGTCATCAGTAGCGGGTGTTATTAGTGCAGGACTTGCAGACTTGCCTAAGAGTATGGCACAACGAACACAAGCAGAAGAAGAATTGGCAAAAAGAAGAAAAGAACTTGAAGCAGAATTATCTGCTGCACGTAGGGCTGGAGATCAAGCTGCTATTAATGATGCTCTTAGAGGATTATCAGAATTAGCAGAAGAAGCAAGACGGTTAGGAAGTTTTATTGGTGATATATTTAATACTATTGCAAGTGTTGCTGATATTAGATTTAAAAAATTGATAGAATCTCTTACTAATGAATTGCTTAATCTTCAGCTTGGCGAGTTTACAATAGGACAAAGAATAGCCAATGAAATCTCACAAGGAGGAACTACTGCTGCCAATTTAATGTTACAAGCATTTTTAGATGGAGGATTGACTGCTGCTGAAGCAATAAGATTGTCATTTCCTGGTGCTGATGGTATTGCTCCTAGTACTGATTCAACAATAGAAAAAGCATCTAAAGATTTAAACAAAGCTGCTATAGAATTGGGAAAACAATTTTCTCCTTTAGTGGGAAACATTGTTTCTGGTATGGTTAATGCAGGTGTGGATGTTTCAAACTTACTTGAAAACGGAGTTACTTCTGGATCAAGGAAGGGTAGCATTTTATTGAGGGCAGGCATACTTGCTGGGGCACAGGTTTTGGGCCAAATAATTGGGGGTGGAGGACTTGGTGCGGGGAGGGGGGCTGGGATAGGAGGACTTGCGGGTGGTATCGCTGCTAGTTTATTTGGAGCCACACCAGGAGGAGCAGCAGCTTTAGGAATAGCGGCTGTTGGATCAATTATAGGTGGTTTAATAGGCGGTAGAAGTGACAGGATTGATAATGAGGCTTTTATAACACTAACTGATGCGGTTAATCGTAATAGCCTCGCAGTGGAGAACAACAATAAAATTTTGGAGTTGGAGAGATCCCTGATTAATGTGCCGTCTAGGTTTATTCCACCACCCTTGCAGGGCAGTTTTTTGGGGGGAATTAATGGAAATTTAACAGTTCAAGTATTTACTGACTCAGGATCATCACCGCAGGCTATAGGGCAGGCCGTGGTTGACGAAATTGATAATGCATTTTCTAGTACGGTTAGAAGAAGCCGTAGTTCTGCGCCTTCATTTTAACAGGAGAATATAATTGAATAAAAAATTAACTAATTTTGGTATTTATGCAATTGTTAATAAGATTAATAATAAGAAATATGTAGGAAGTGCTATTAATTTTAAAACAAGATGGGGTCAACATAGATCTGAATTAAATAAAAATAAACATGATAATTCTTATTTACAAAATTCATGGAATAAATATGGAGAATATACTTTTGAATTCTGGGTATTAGAAACTGTTGAAAATAAAAAGAATTTAATAGATAGAGAACAGATTTGGATAGATTATTATAAATCTAATAAACGTGAAAATGGTTATAATCTTAGAATAAAAGCTGAATCTAATGTAGGTATAAAACTTACAGAAGAAATAAAAAAGAAATTATCTTTGGCACATAAAGGGAAAAAATTTTCTAAAGAAACAAAACAAAAAATATCTATAGCAACTTCTGGTAAGAATAATCCAATGTATGGACGAAAAGGAAAAGATGCTCCTTCTTTTGGTAAACCAGGAACTATGTTGGGGAAAAAGCATTCTGAAGAAACAAAGAAAAAAATGTCAAAAACACGTAAGGGGAAAAAACACAATAAACCTCGCACAGAAGAATTTAAATTAAGAATGTTAATGAATCAGCCAAATAGAAAAGAAGTTTTTCAGATAGAAAAAGATAATTTCAAAATAATTAAATTGTGGCCATCTGCAAGATCAGTTTATAGAAAATTAAAAATAAAACATAGTGATATATTAAGATGTTGCTTATATTACAATACTGGCAATAAGACTTATGGTAAAAGAATTCTATCAGCGGGTGGTTTCAAATGGGTTAAACTTGAAGATCTCCCAAACAACAATGAGCTTATAAGAAAATTATTCTTTAAAGAGGAGAATACAAGTGGCTAATTCCCTTAATCGGATCAGAATGAGAGATGCTGGGGGTGGGAATGAATATACCTTTTCAATAAATCCAAAATCATGGGATTCTGTTGATTCAGATGATCTGAATTTTATGACCGTAATCGATGGTGCTGGAATAATTCTTCGTAGTAATTTTGATAATCGTGTCCGAAGAATGTCATGGGATAATTTCAGCGATTCTGATACGACTTATACAGGAATTGTTTCAGAAATAAAATCCTACAAAGGAGTTTTGAAAGAAATAAACTTTTTCGATTTAGATTTTTTATCGCAGGGATGGCTTTCAATTAGAGTGTTGAATGTTTCTACACGTCCATTAGATGGTGGAGAATTTAGATATTCGTTAACATTGGAATATGTTCTTGTTTAAGGGGATGATATAAATTCTTCCAGTAAAATATACAGGGATTCAACCGTTTGAGGCCAAAATTGTAACACCTCAACCCAAAGTTAGTGTCATACAGTCTCCACTCACTGTGCCATCATTGGGTTTATTAAATAAACGTTATAAATTAACTGATTCCAATGTACCAGATTTCTCTGGGTTAACCAATCTTACTTTAATAAATAATGCAGTTACTCCTTTAGTTGGTTTTTTCAGCTCAAACGGGGCTCCTCTGGGACTAAATTTTCAGGAGAATTTTGCCTCTCGGTATACAGGATTCTTTTACACCGGCATAAATTCAGGAGCCACAAATTTCACTTTTAAAGTAATTGGACACGGTTTCCTACGAGTGAGGGTTAACAATACATGGCTAATTGGAGGATCAAGTTCTTATCAAACATTGGAACAACACGCTTATACAGAATCAAATACAATTACTTTACCAATTAATTCTTGGACAGAAATATTAATTGACTACTACAAATTAGCCGACTTAGCTGGTTTTGTTGTTCTTTGGAAAGACGATATCAATGATATGTATATTCCATTAAGTGCAGGAGCTACCTCACAAACTCAGTCATTTTTACCTACAAAAACTTTAAACTACGTCAGTGACGTATCTGGGTTTGATTCTGACACAGAAGTCTCAGAATTCTCTTTTAATATTCCTATTGTAAAACCATTGAATACAACAAATGGGTACAAGTATGATAGAAATAAAGATAGATACGTTGATGTTCTTGATAGTGAACTATTCTTAAAAAAATATTCTACAATAATTAGTGAAATTATTTACACAGATCAAACTATTTTTGTTCAAAAATTTATTGGCCACATCACCCGTTTTGAGTTAAATAGAAAAAACAAAAACGCTGACATAATCAGAGTACACTGTGAAAGTTTTGGTTCTTTATTAAAAGAAACATTAAACTTAAATTACCCTGACAAATTTGATTATTGGATAGCAGAGTTTGCAGGTCAAGATTTTACAGATTTACGTCCTGACGGTATAGACTTTGTTCCGTCATATGATGGTTGGCCCATAGACAAAGTGTTTAAGTCCTTATTGATACGAGGAAATATTGATCCCACTTTATTTCATAAGAAACAGTTATTTTTAAATAATGCAGAATCTCAAGTAGAGGGTAATTTTTTAATTGAAGAATCAAACCCACAAGTTGTCCTAGAAAGAGGTCGTAATTATGGTGGGCCATCACGTATTTTCTTTTTTGAAAAACCGGATGATGAGTATCGACTAAAAACTAATTTTGGCGATAATTTATTTGACTACATTAATAGTGCTATTGAACCGTATGGTTGGGAGTGGGGAATTCATAGTTTTTATGACGGTGTGCCCTATCTGCGAACACGTAATAACCCAACAGAAATCATATCATCAGAAGCTAATAAAATAACTTTAAATGGTGCGGGTTGGGGATCTAAATTAACTGATCTTGATGTTATTTCTGGAACCTATAGAGAGACATCAGCTAATACTAATTATGTAGAAACTTTATTTACAGGACAAAGACTTGATTTTATATCTGCTTTATATAGTGGTGTTAGTGGAGGTATGCAATTACATATAACTAGTGGTATTTCAAGCACAAGATTTCAATATGAAGATAATTTAGGTGATACCCCTGCTGTAGGACATAGAATTATTTTTGAATTACCTGATGGAAATGAAGTTAGAGAAATAAATCTTATTAATACCCCATCTTCCGGCCATTTCGATATTGATTCTGCTTTATCAGAAATACCAGTATCAGGTACAAGAGTTAGATCAGCGGTTGCACAAGCAGAAATCAGAAGAGGTTCAACATGGGCAGGTGGAATAACTATAGCAACAACATATATTCCATCATTTTATGAACATGGCTTAGAAAAAGTTATTGCAAGTACAAGATATAAACCATTACAAGGGCCACTAATTGTTTCTGGAACCAAAAGATTTTTTTATCATGGTTTTGATGATACAAATGCACAGAATCCTACAATATTTAATTTGGCTACAGATTTAACCAGAGATGAACATATTGTTAAAGTATCAAGATTAACAAATGCTGAATCAGGATCTAATGCAATTCTTGGTTTTAATAGTTTTTTTGTGTATGATAAAGATCGCAATCTTCCAACATATACTTTTAGAACAGGTGACACTGTTGCTTCGGGAACTTTAACAGAACTTGATGTTAAAAATTCTGGAGAGGATATACGAAATGATGTAATAGTTGTGGGCAGACGGCTTGGTGCAATAGTTCCTGGAGGGGGAGATAGCCCACCTCTTAATCCAAATAATCCTGTATCTGAATTTATAATATCAAGAGCAGTTGATCTTCATAGTATTAGTAATGAAAATGCGAATAATTTTTTAGGCAGACCATCTCAATCAATTATTATTGAACCATCAATTGGCTCACAAGATAGGGCAGATTATTGGGCAGTTTCTTTTCTTAATCGTTTCAGATTTCCTAGTAGAGAAACTGGTTTTTCTTCCCTTGCTCATCCTTTAATGGAAATAGGTGATTGTATTTATGTAGATGATGAAAAGAAAGACAGTATAGATACATCCAATAAATTATGGATCACAGGAATTGATTCAAATTGGGGTCAGAAAAAAGCTATTGACAAATATGAAACTACAAATTTTCCACCGTGGGAATCATTTATACCTAAAGTGCCTGTTTCAATATCTGATTTTGGTGCTGCTGTTGTAGATATACAGATAACAAATGGAGGATCCCAAGGCTCTCCATATGATCCCTACTCATCTGATGAATCTGGTACTTTTGTTGAGATTAAATTTGATTTAGTTGTGTCTGGTTTTGTAAGAGTACAGATATTTTCTCATGATGGTAAGTTTATAGCAGATTTACTTAATTCTACAGGTGAAGATGGTCAGAAAGGATATATTAGAGATACCTTTGGTTCTAATAAAAAAGTTATTTGGGACGGTGTCGATTTAGAAGGTAGTTATAATGAAGAACATTTAAAAGATGAGGTGGAAAATCTTCAAGGATTTAAAAATTGGTTTGTTGCGGAAGATTCGGGATTAGGAGATTTACATGGTAAATTTTATGTAAGATTTACTGTAGTAGATTTTTCAGGTACTACCCATATAATTCAAACAGATAAATTAACACCTGCTCAGTTTATCTTTACCAATAGAGGCGAGCCAATAGATGCAACAATGACTTTAAATCCTTCATTTACACCAGGTTCTGCTGATGGGTTTTTAGATACAGATAATACAGATAGAGGCTTAGAAATTGCTATAAATGATATAACTTCTGCTGGCGATAGACCTGCACAATTAAGAATTGAAATTATTCCCTGGATTTTAGGTAGGGTTGTTATAATTGGTACGGGTGCAAGGAATTTTCCACCGAGAACTCCTGAATTTATTGAAGAATTAACTCTTGGATTTAAAAATGAAAGTTTTATTAAATATGATGGGACACTAACATCAAGCTTTTTTAAACCTACTGATCAAGGATTAATAGAAGATAATTTTGATCAAGTATTTCTTGATGGTGCAAAAACTGTACCAGGACTTACTCAATTACAGATTGGTTGGTATTTTGGAATAGTGGCTGTATTATCAGATAAAAGTGGTAGAACAAAAAAATTAACAGGTGTGGCTTATTGGGATGGCACAAGTACAGGCAAGTTAACTTCAAATGGTACAATGATTATTACAGAAGAACAATCAGCTATTACTGGTGATACTGATTTACATATAGGATCTGTAATAACCGGTGGTAGAGAAGTTAATGTTAATAACATAAGTGAGATAACTTAAATGTCAAGAACTAAACTTGTAAAAAACATACAAAAACTTGTAGATAAGACTGCTCAGAAGCGCAATCTTGGTCAAGTTCATACAGGTAATGTGCAGAATTTTACATTTAAACCTCCTGCTCTTGTTTCTAATCCAGATAATCCTAAGAAAATTAATAATATCATTTGGCTAAGAAGAATGTTTCAGCATAATAGAGGGGCCTTTCATGAATTAGAATGGGAAGATTTTCAAAGCAATAATCTTCAAGAATGGGATACATTAATCACAAGTAATAATGGAAACTTTATAGATTCAAATCTTTTCCAAAATGTTAATGCTTTTTATCAATGCTTGATAACAGTAAATGTTAAAACATCATTAAGTTTTATAACTAAATCTACTAACTGTTCTATTGCTATTTATAAAAAACCAATGCTAAAAACTTCTACTAAAGTATTTGGTTCTGGTAATGATGCTTCTTTTGTATCAAGTAAACATACTATTATTTTTGATCCCGATACTGATGGTAGCGGTAATTATATACTTACTATTATGTATTATAAAGAAGATGCTGGTGGTTTTATTGATGTATCAGGTGATCTGGGTAGTTATATTAATTCCTTTATAGAACCAAGAGCACGAACGCCACAAAGAGTAAAAGTTGCAACATCTAAGGGTATTGGTGGTATTGTTTCTAAATTTCTTGATGGTAGAAATGGCCCTCAACTTACAAATATTATACATTGGAATAAAGCTACTGATGTAGATGCTGATGTTGCTGGTTATCATTTATTAAGAGTTGAAAAAGAAGATTTGGGAATTGATGTAGTTTCAGGATGGAATACTGCTGCCTTTACTGTTAGTGGAAACCAAAGAACATTATTTCCTATTGCAGGTACGGCAATTATACCCGGTCCTGATGCCACAATATATCCTATATCTGGTACAAATTATAATTCAGATATTGATCAAACTATTGTTACTATTAGTGGTACATTTTCAGGAAGTGCAAGCAACGATATATTTATTGAAAGATTAATTAATATTCAGACAATAAACCAAGATTCTACAACAGGAAGTATCATTTCTGGTACAGATTTAGATATACAAGCAGGGGAAACTTATACTTATCAGATTCAAATATTTGATAGTGTTGGAAACAAGAGTCCTCTTGGTGAAAAAGTATCTATTGTAGCAGGTGATTTTGTTCCTCCAGGAGATATTTCTAGTTTAACTGCGGCTGCTGGTAATAAATCCATAGAACTTAATTGGACAAATCCTTCTGATGATGATTTAAAAGGTATACATATTTGGGATATAGATAATCCTGTTAGCGGTACAGATATTCCGGTTCAAACTCTTTTAAAGGGATCAAATAATACTGTTCCTAACAGGACAATAATGACTCAAACTACTTCTGGTACTTTAATTGATGACTGGCCTTATACTTTTTATGCCTCTACATTTGATTGGGCAGGTAATGAAGATGCTGTTAGTATGCCTTCAGCAAATGCTACTACAATTATAGAAATTAAAACTAAACGTACAGGACAGAGAATTGAAACTGATACAGCTACTAATCAATTAAGATTTTATGATATTAATGATAATGAAGTAGTTAAAATTGGTGAAGATTTATTGGGATCTATTGATGGTGTTTTAGTAACAGATGGATTAATTAGAGTAAGTGCAACTAATCCAATTACTCATATTTTAGATTCTGATTTAATTAGAAATAGTGCACAAAGTATAGATATATCAACAATTAGAGGAAGAGTTACATCATCAGTTGATAGTATAGGAAACAAAACTATAGGGGTAATGGGTATTGTTTCTCATCCATCTTCCTTTGTTCCTGATAATGATACTATTGCTATTTTTGGTGATTATCAAGGTGATGGTGTAATTAACTATGCTGGTTCTATAAATTCTTATGCAGGATATTTTAAAGGTGCAGATGTTTATGTTGAAAAGAATTTAATAGTAAGTGGCACTTTAAGAATTGATAATCAAGTTGGAACATCAGTAATTTCAAATATTCAACCTATTTTTATTCGTGGTACTGGATTAAATAATAATGCTAATAAGATTTTACGAATTGGTAACACAGAGCTTTATAATGCTACAGGTCGTGGGCTTAGGCTAACTGTTATTGCAAAATCTGATTATAGTATTTCTAATGATACTAATTATGATACTTTTGGAAGTACAAGTGCGTCAGATAGTTTGGCGACAGATTTAGGTGCAATAACACAAAATGAAATAGGTATCCTAACAAGTCAAGATGCTTGGGAATCGGGACTAACACATAATTTAAAAACTACTTTTGAACGACTTGGGTTAACTCATGCTGCCTTAGTATCGGGAGCGATAAGGAAACCCTATGCTGCTATATTTGAAGGAACTGCTGATACAGCCATAAGGGTACACAGGGCTGTGGAAGTTATGCAAAGTGATGATGCCGATGCTCCTTATGCAGAAATTTCGGGGTGGTTAATTGATGGTGTGTTTTCTGTATCCCCACCAATGTTGCCTAATGCTTTAACATACTCAGATGGAGGATCTCTTGCAATTAAAGCTGATTCTTTTAATAGTGAGATTCTTAATAATGGGTTAACAGTAATTAGTGGTACAGGATTTAATCAGTTAAATATAAAAAGTGATTTGTCTACAAATAATCAAGCTGGTGGATTACATATTGCAAATGATATTGGTCGTACTTTAGCAATAGAGGTTGGGGACAGCAGTCAAGCTGTAAATCCAAATGTAGGTGTGATTTATCCAAGAGATGGGTTAACTCAATTAGATATTAGTATTGGCTCTAGAGATCCAGTTAATAGAATTCTACAAATAGATTCTTCTGGTATTGGTATCAGTGGTACTTTAATCGTAGATAAAGGTTCGGTTTTTAACAATAGTAGTACAGATGTTGATTTTAGAGTAGCAAGTAATATAAATGCTAATGCTTTTTTTATTGATGGGGCAACCGGTGACGGGGGGTTTGGCACAGACAGCCCAAATAGTAAACTTCATATTATTGATGATGGAATAGTGTCTGAATTAACAATTGAAAATAGTACCAATAATCAAACACGAGTTCGACTTTTTAGAAATTTTACTGGAGGTTCAACAGGGATTATTGGATCTATTGTAATGAATACAAATAATTCATCGGGAGATGAGATTCTATTTGGATCTATTCGGACTAGTATTGAAAATCTTTCTTCTGGATCAGAAGCAGCAAGAATTCAACTTCTTAGCCAAGTAGCAGGAGTTAATACAATCTTAATGGAGATTGGTCCACAAGGGGCTGTAATTGGAGCACCAACAGGTAGTGCAAGAGGTATAGGCACACTAAACGCCCAAGCTGTTTATGACGATAATGTATTACTTACCGATTTTGTTTTTGAAAATGATTATGAACAATGTAGTATAGAGGAAATGAGAAAATTCTATACAGAAAATAAATATTTGCCAACTATAGACGGTAGAAATACTTGGGAAAAAGAAGGTAAATTTTCACTTGGTAAAATAGTAACTCAGCTTTGGGAAACTATTGAGGTGCAGGCAAAATATATTGTGGAATTAAATGATCGTTTAAATAGAATAGAAAATTCATTTCTTAAAACCTAAACCATTTAACTATATTTATTTAAATCATTATACTTTCAAAGTAGAAATTATTCTTGATCAATAATTTTAAAAAAATTCTTTTTCTATAGTAATAATAACTATATCAAAATTATAATCAGGTGGGCTATGAGGAGAATTGAAAATATTTGTAATAATTTCTATAGGAGAGTAGAATTTTTTATTTAAATTTATTTCTCCTTGTCCTTTATTATTTGGATTTATATAATTAGAGTTATATAAAGTATCTTGCCCACTAATAACAAAAAATCTTATGGGCAAATAAGAATGTTCACTTCTAATAATAAAATAAATTTGTTTTAATATTCCACTATTTAATTTTTCTGATTTAATATGTTGTAGTTTAATTTCTTCAAAATTTAAATTAAATCCTATATAGATATAATTATCTATAATATTGGTATTTGTTTTATTAATAGCACCAATAGAGGAATTAATATTTCCGTGATCACATCCTATTATTAAAAAAAAACTAATAACTAATATTAAATACTTCATTATTCCTCTTCTTTTAATTGAAATTCGACTATATCTAAATTTTTACCTGCATATTTTTTAGCTGCTGAATAACTTTTAAATATAGGCATTACTCCGACCATACCATCTGCCCAGGTTAAATTAAGTGGTTGTTTTGTTTCTTGAACTGTAACATCATGTTCTTTTTCTATTACACATACTCCATAAAAAGTAGTAACTTTATCTGTGTTTTTTTCAGAAGTTTCTTTTAGTGTTTTTTTATTTGTCATAGTTTTATACAAACCAATGATTTCTAAAAAGCTTCAATGATACCTCAAAAATTACCCAAGCTATAGCTAATGCAATTATTAAATTAACCCACGTTGTTACATATATACCTGCCAATAACCATAAACCATATTGAAAAAATTTTAAAATATGCCAAGTTAATGAACGATCTTTTGTAGGATAATTAAATATTTTAGCATCACGATAACTTTCAATGATTCTTGCTATTGATATTAAAATTATTAAATCCATTTTTTATTCTTTGTGTTTATCACATCTAGTGTATAACCATGAATCCTCATTAATTTTTCCTGGCATCCCACATACCTCACATACTCTTTCTGATTCTTCTTCAGCTTTATCAATTAGCTCGTATACCCTATCATTTCCAGTGTTAATATAAAACCTAAGAGTGCCGTATTTTTCTTTTACTTGAATAGCTTCTACGCCACTATATTTTGATAGTTCTTTGGATAGATTATATAAAAGATCAAACCAGCCATCGCCACATTCAAAACCAAAGGGAATTAATGATTCTTGTATGCTTAAACTTTTTCCTGAATATAATTCTGGAAAATCAGTAAATAGTTTTTTTGTATTTTGAGTATTAATTTTTATTCTCTCCTTTAAAATATTTTTTTATATATGTTTCCATATTTTTCTTATTTTTATATCACTAACTTTAATAAAATATCTTTCTCCTTATCTTGTGATTTTGTTTTTTTATAAATATTTATTTTTTATTTCTTCTTACTTATTTCTTTCTTAACCCTAAATTTATACCCATCGGTTTTTGCAATACCCAAAGCAACGGTGCGAATAATACTATAATATTCGTTGTCCGAGAGATTTGGTACTGTCCTTTTTTTCATTCCCCAGAGTCTCTCTTGTGCTTGAACGGTATGCAATATTGCTATGTTAAATGTCTCTATCTGTAATAGCAATTTTTCTTGTTTCTTTTTCTCTTCTGAATAAACATACCCTATTGCCAAAATAATTACTAATCCTACAATTAATAGACTGGTTAAATTTTTCTTCATTTTTGTTTCTCCTTTAAATTTTAAACGTCATATAACAAAAGTTTCAAATAAATATAAAACTAAATTAATCATTATTTACAAAACAGTTTTTGATATATAGCTATGCTACGTGGAATAACAAAGCTTAATCCTATTAATAGAAAAACAATATCAGACCATATGGGTGAATTTCCTAAATCGAAATATGTTTCCGTAATTGAAATCTTGTTGTAAAAGAACAACAAGATAAGAGCTGCTAAAATCAATCCACCAAACATTATAATTGCTTTCATTTTATATGCTCCTTAATTAATAATTAATATATATGTGTCTTATTTTATGTTCCTTAATAAGAGAGATAATTTTTAATGATAAATTTTTATCTATACCCTCATTAACCAAATCTTCTAATATTTCATTATTTATTTTTTCTTGATGTTGAATATTAGCTGCTCTTTTTTTTTCTTCCTCTTTCTTTTTATATTCTATTGCTTCAAGCCGCTTCCTTTCTTGTGTTTTTGCTAATTCAATTTCTTCTTTCTTTTGTTTCTCTGCTTGTTCCTTTTCTATTTTAGCTCTTAGTTCAGATTCAATTCTTGCATTTTCTGCTTTAATTCTTATATGTTTTTCATACTCTATGTTTTCTTGTGCCTCTCTTTCAGCTTTTTCTTTTGCTTCTTGTGCAATTCTTAATTCTCTTTCTATTTTATCAGATTCTTCTTGTTTTTGTCTTAGCTCTTTTAATCTTTTTTCTTCTTGTTTTTCTAATTCTATTTCACGGCATTTTATTCTTGCTTCTCGTTTGAGTAATTCATTTGCTATTATTGCTTCCTCATGTGCTTGAAGAATTTCTTTAGCTAATTGTATAGCTTCTTCTTTTTTCCTTTCCTTCTCTTCCCAATCTGTAAGTGGTTTACGCACTCTATCTCTTAAATCATCTAAAAAATCTCTTGCATACTTTCGAGATTCATTAACCTGTCTTGTTCTTTTTGTCCAGTCTGATACAAGTTCTTTACCAACATTATCAATATCAACTTTTACCTTACTAACTTTATGTGCCATTGATGCTATGTCTTTTCTACCATTTGTATTTGAGATATCAGCTATAAAATTAATTGCGCTTTTTTCTATTTTTTGTAAAATAATATTAAGACCTTTACTGGTAAATATCTCTAAAGCATTATTTTTTTCAATTTTTATCAACTCATTCATTTCTAATATTCCTCTACTCTGTTTTTTCTATTTGGTTAACTTTAATTTATTTGTTAAATCTTCTAATATTTCACCAACCATTTTTTTGATATTATGTCTGTCCATATTCTTGTAACGATATTTAAAGAAATCATCAATACTGTTTATTGTTCTTTGATATAAAGCAAATCTTATTTTTAATTTAATATCTTGTTGTTCTTGATTAGTGGTTTGTTGACTTTTTTCTATTTCAAATGCTTTTAATAATTGTTCTTGCTCTTCTGTTAGCTCTTGCAACTTTATTTTTGTTTGTGATGCATATTTTTCATCTTTTCCAATAACCACTTTTACTCCTTTTAATGCATGTCGTATATTGCTAGCACTAATGGAGTCTATGGTCATACCATTTTCCTTGAGCACCTGTGCTGCTTTTTTAAAATCTGGTTCAGGAAATACATCTAAAGGATAAGCATTACACCATTGCTCAATTTTATCCAGCTTTTCTTCGGCTTCTTCCATGCGTTTGGTTATAATCTCTAAGTTTAATTTAGGGTTACATATTGCACAACCATCCCCAACTACCTTGATTCTCATGCTATAATTACATTCGGGCATAATAATTAACCTTATCTATTATTAATCATTTTAAAATAAAAATTTTGTGCTTCTTCAAGGTTATTAGTAATTAGTAATATTCTATCTTCTCCAAACTTACGTTCCATTTTAACAGAATATTCTACTATAAAACCATTATTAATATTAGTTGACAAATATGGTGTAACATCATGTGCAAAAAATAACCCATATCCAAACCAAATAACAAACAGACTTGGTATAAGTATAACTAATAGTCCCGCACCACTTGAGATGATATCTTCAAATTTCATGGTTATCTCCTAAATTATATTAATTAAATTGTTCAATTAAATATTTATTATCTTGATCAGGTATATCTAATAAATAATAATTTTCAGTTACACTTTGATGTGCATGACCCATTAATTCAGACACCTTTTTCAGAGGCACTCCCTTGTGAATAAGATTGCTGCCAAATGATTTTCTTAATAAATGCAAGGTAATATTATGATCAAGTTTACATTTTTCTACAGCTTTTTTAAATTGATGATAAACAGAAGAATAACTATATTCAAATAAATAATCTTTAGTAATATTTTTTCTTCTATTTAATATCCCTGCTATTTCTTTAAAGATAGGTATCTTTCGATATTCGCCTGTTTTATAACCATCTATTATTATTTCATGTTTTCTTATATCTCTCTTTCTAATATTTAAAACTTCTCCACGTCTTAATCCCAAATAATAAATAACTGAAATTATGTCATGTAACTCTTCCGGGTTATTTATATTCATTAATCGTATAGAAGACAATATTTTATTCAATTCAATTTCAGTTACTATTGATTCACTCCTGTCACATTTCAATTCTCTTTTAGAAATCCTAGCGCCTTTAAAAGGATTTCCTTTTGTAAAAAATAAACTATGATCTAGTTTATAAATATTATTTGCATATGTCTCCCAAAACTCATTATAGATAGTATTAAAATAACCAATAAATCTATTAACCGAACTCTTTTTATATCTTGTTAATAAGAAAGCTTTAAAATTTGTAACAGATCCCTTATTTGTATCATATAGTTTATAACTTGAACCAAAATTTTCAATTAAAAGATCAAGTACTCTTGTATAATTATATCGAGTTTGTCGTGCTTTTTCAAGATCCATTAAGAATAATTCTTTATATTCTTTTAGGTTGGGAATATCTTTAGGTTTTTTATACACATCAACTCCTATTTTTCTAATATTTTTTTAAATACGCACATCAATATATAAAAAAGAAGGCTTATTGCAGTTATCATGCTCTAATTTAATATCATAAATATGTGTATCTGTTTTTTTCTCAAAATCTTGTATTAACTTTAATATATTATATTCAAGATTATTTTTTTCTTTCTTTAACTCTCTTATAGTCATAATATTTATTTCTATTTTTTAAATTAACCAAAATATAGTTTGGGAGGCGGGCAACAATCTGTTATAATAGAATTGCCATGTATATCTTTTATTTCAACAAAATCATAGGGATCAAATCTAATAATACCTCTTTTATTTATTTCTGCAAAAAACCAACAACCACAATTCTCACATTTTAATTCATTTAATTTACCAATTGACAATTTTTTATTATGGCATTCAGGACAATAGACCTTATCTTTTATTTCTTGTCTATATTTTTTACCATGTTTAATTATTTTAATATTAAATTTCATTTATTTTTCCTTTATTAATATATCTACAATATAGAATTTTAATTTTAAAAGTCAAGTAAAATCTTTAGCTAAAGAAAAAAATCAAACATAATCATTTTTGTACAATCATCTAAATCATTGTTTTCATTATAATTATCAGGAGTAAACAAACCAATGAACCAAGAGATAACAAATAGTGATATAATAAACATTAACATGATTTTCTCATCCTTTTTATATACTCGGAAAGACGATGCAGATATGGCATCCATTCTTCCTCTTTTGATCCTTTACGGAGGAAGTAAGAAGGATGAGGTATAGGAAAAATTGTATAATCTTTTTTATCTACTTTGTAAAAATGACCGCCGTAAGTTAATATTCCCTTTCTGTATTTATGTCCCAAAAAATAATAAGAAGGTATTATACCCACTGCAATTATTATCTGGGGAGTTAATAAGTTTAATTGTTTTTTTAGCCAGTAACTGCAAGTTTTTATCTCAGGATGACTCGGCCTACGATTTTCGGGAGTTTTGCATTTGACAATATTTGTGATTGCGTAATCTTTTTCTTGTAATTGCAGATATTTGATCCATATGTGCAAAAGTGTGCCTGATTCACCGACGAAAGGTATGCCTGCCTGATCTTCTTCCGTCCCTGGATTCTGCCCAATGAACAGAAAATGAGAAGAGTAGCTACCAATTCCTGGGACTGCTTGGATTCTGTCTTTATGCAGAGAACACAATTTACACCTACGTATTTTCCACGCTGTTTCGTTGAGTTTTTGCAAAGTTGACATTATATATGTTTCCATGTTTTTCCTCTTTTTATACGACCAATTGTTGGTACAGTTACATTAAAAACCTTACCAATTTCTCTCTGCAACATGTCTGAATTTTTTAACAACCATTTTATAATTCTAACTTGTTGTTCAGTTAATTTACCTGCTACTTTACTCATTTTCTGTTTTGTTTCTTCAGAATGATGTTTTCCTAGCATAGGGGACACATATCCACTTTCAAATAATCTCTTTTGAGAATTAGACATTTTTAATTTTGATTCTTCAGTATGTTTTTGACCATAACGGGGGGACTTTTTTCCAATTTTGCCTAACATTGAATTTTTATATCCATTTTCATATAATTTTTTTTGAGCATCAGACATTTTTTTCTTTGATTCTTTAGTATGTTTTTTACCATAATGAAAAGATTCTTTTCCTATTTTTCCTAACATAGGATTTACATATCCATTTTCATATAATTTCTTTAAGGTATCAGACATTTTCTTTTTAGATTCTTTAGTATGTTTTTTACCCACATGTGCTAAAGACATTTTCTTTTTTGTTTTTTCTGTATGCTTCATTCCTAAATTACTTCCAGCAGTTTGGTTTAAATTATAACCAATCTCTCTTTTACAGCATTTGGTTTTGTCAAGCCAGTGTTGCTCTCTATCAAGTAATTTTTCTTTGTCTTCAACAATTTCTAAAATTATAAACTTAAACTTTTCTTTACCATACTTATCCCAGGCTCTTTGTAAGTATATAGAGTGATGTATATTATTATTTAATTCTGATTTATGTACATCCCATCTATTTTTAAAACAAACCGCACACCCCACATAAATCTTACCATTAACTAAATTTATAATCTGATAAATACCTGATTTATTTTTATCATTATTTTTAATAAGTCATCGTTTCTCCTTTAATAATTTATTCGTAAAAACTCAAGTGCCTTCTTAAATGAAAAATCATACTGTAAAATGAGAAAATCTATGATCGTTCCCCCAACCCCACAACCCGCTCCCCAACAATAGAAAGATTGCGTGTCTTCATAAACAGTAAACGACGGTGAGTTTGATTCATTATGAAAGGGACAGAAACCACGTAATAAATTCCCCTCACTTTCTAAAGAAACGTAATCATTAATTATTTTTACGATATCATAGTCATTTTTCCAATTATCTGTATAAGTTCTATGAGTTTTTTTCTTTATTGTAGGTGGTCTACTAACAAAAACATGTTCCTTTGCGTTGTCAAGTATTCTGTATATCTTATCTTCAAATTCTGTCTTATCTTTAGTTTTATCAGCAGAAAATAGCATATTTACATCCATTTTATCCTTATTGTGACGTGGTATTTTGGCAATCTTTACTGATCTAGTTATAGTAGAGTACAACATATCTGCTATTTTTTCGGCCCCAATTCTTCCTGCTTCATTTTTATCTGAGTCAAACAATATAATTATATTTTTATCTTTAAGATCAATATAGTTTTCGGGTAAGTTATTTACACCAAGAATTCCAATAGAAGGGAGTCCTATATATAACAGACTAAGTGCATCCAAACACCCTTCAACAAGAATAAGATCATCTTCATAAAATATATCATTATGATTAAAGAAATAATTTATACTACTGCCAATATGTTTATGCGAAGGTTCTAAATTTTTAAAATTCCTCCCTGTCATATAGACTGGATTATTATCCAAATCAAATATTGGAAACGTTATATAGCCACAGTAAAAATCACCACTATCAGAACAGCACCCGACACTAAACTCTTCAATTAAAAAATCAATATCCTCGAACCCTCGTGTTCTTAAATAATCTCGTGCTTCTTTATTTTTATATAATTCTTTTTTATAACTGTTTATTTTAGATAATGGATTATTCATGTGCAATAAATTTTTTAGCTTTATTTTCTAGCTCAATTAAGTCAAATTTTTTGAGGGCTTCAGCAGCACCCAATCTTCCTTGTGCTATATTTTTTCCTTTGTACTTATACCATGAGCTATTTTTCTCAACCTCACCCATTAATATTGCAATGTCAAGAAGCTCTTCCTCTTTAGATATTCCTTTACCAAAGATAATATGTAATCTATTTTTTCTATATGGTTGAGAAAAACTATTTTTTATAATTTCAAACTCAGTTATCTGTCCTATTTTCTGATCATTGCTATCAGTTATAAACCCCTTTATTTTTAATTGTATCCTTATTGATGCAAAATATTTCGTGGCGTTTCCTCCTGCACCTCCATATGGGGATCCATATCCTGACATGTTAACAACTCTAAATTGGTTTGCGCATAGTAACAATGTTTTGGCAACAGGTAAAAGCAAATCTAATTGTGCGATACCATCTCCCCATATTCGTGCCATATCTCCCATTTCTCTTTTACCCTCTTCAATTCTTTTCTTTGGAATCATTGCCGCTATCGAGTCTAAGACACAAACACTAATATTTCCCCATCTAATATTTTTTTCCATTAGTTCAATGGCCTGTTCTGCATGTCTTGGTGTGGCATATATTAATTTATCAAAATCAACCCCAATTGAACGTCCGTACTGTACATCTAATCGATGCTCCATATCAACGAACAAAACACGCTCATCAGGAAATTGTTTTTGAGCCTCCTTTGCCACATGTAAGCACATTGAACTTTTTCCCGTCATTTCCCAACCTATTATTTCAGCTATTGTACCTTTGGGAAATCCACCACCCAATGATTCATCTAAATAAATACTTCCAGATGAAATCAGATCAAACCTTTTAAAATGCTCAGATTTATCAGTAAATGTTTTCACAATACCATCACCAAACAATTCCTTATTCTTTTTTATTCTTTCTTCATCTGTTATTGTTTGTGATTTTTTACTCAATATTTTTTACTCCTATTTTATAAAAAAATCTTTTAAATGACCATAATCTCTTGGCTCAGTAATTACTCTTTTCCTTTTACAAATATCACAATAACCTGTGTGAAAAGTAGCAATATGATTTTTAATTAAACGACCACCATTTATTAAAGCACAATCTTGACATATCCAATTAGGATAGAGATTATTATTTTTTAATTTGTGTAAAAAGAATTTATCAATAGTTTTATATCTTATAAGTAATCCTCCTGTATAGGTCAATGTATTTATACGTACTACTGTTTTAAACCAAACCCAGTTTCCATCATCTGTTTTTACAGGATACCAAGCAAACTGTTTATACCATTTATCAAATTTCATTATATTCTTAATGCCTGTAATAAATAAAAATCAAAATTATTATCTGTTTCCATAATTTTAAATGGCATTAGCTCTTCTTGAAAAATTAAATTAACATCATCCGTTTTTGTATGAGTTAATATTTGTTCAAATAAATTACCTTTAAATCCTACTTTAAAATCAGGATACTGCCATTGCGTTTCTATTTCTTCTATACTTTGTTTGTCATTATAAATATTATAAGAATATATTTTAATATTTTTATCTTTTTTCAAATCAAAGATAAGCATTCTTTTTACATTATCAGTAAATGGTGTTAATCTTTTTAATGTATTTAATAATAATCTTTTTTTAATTGTAATAGGATATTTATTAATTTTTTCTGCTTTGTCCTTAATTGGTGGATATTTTAGAGATGATATCTCACCAACAAAATAAACATTCTCACAATTAAATTTTATAAATTTATTTCCAATTAATATTTTAACTGGTGGCATAGAATTATTTTTATCTTTAATAAATTGTTTATATATCTTGTTTAAATATTTATACACTGAATCAATAACTTTATAAGGAATTAATATTTGCATATCCTCTATAAATTTAAATGATATTGTACTATTTGCAAATTTTCTGCTATCACTTGACATTATACTAAATGTATCATCTTTAAATTCAAATAGAATATGTTCAAATTCTCTATGTTCATTATCATCTATACTGTATGCCCAGCCAGAACAATCAAGCATAGATATAAAAGTTTCTAAATCAATACTAGTATTATAAAAATAACTATCAGTATCAGGTTGAGGATATGATTCCTTTATAAGTTCAAATTCATATTTATTATTTATATTTTTGATATTTAAAGTAGGATTTCTTTTACCTGCAATAAAAAAATCTAAAACGTCTCTACGTGATATCTGTTTTAATAGGTTATAAAATAATCTTGCATCTAATAAAAAATCTCCTTGTTTGAGAGGTTTATCTTTTAGTTCTACTTTAACATAAGCAACTAATCTTGAATCATTATTTTTTTCTTTTGATAGATTAGCACTCATTGTTGATAATAAAAGTGCATCATTATTTGTTGATAATAAAAGACATTTAGATAATGAATCACTTGTAGTTACAACATTTATAATTTTGGAAAGCTCATCCTCAATTACTTTTTCTTCAATTGTAAATTCCAATGTTATTCCCTTAGATTATTTATATATTTATGATCAAGATAAGATTCTTCTTGATCTTTTTCATTTGCTTCTTTAATATATTCTTGATATTCTTTTTCTGTTGGTAAATTACTATCATCATTACTATCAAATTCAGGAAATAGTTCCAATTGTTTTTTTAACATAATTAGTTTTTTCCTTTAATTATTAAGATGAACAAGATCCATTACTTGTAATATCACATATATCTAAACTTTCAACAAAAATTTCACCTATATGTTTCTTTGCTGTATTATATTTTATAGAAGTAAGAGGCTGTCCCCCTCTGCTACCATCTGCATAAACTGTAAACCCTCTCATATTTGGCAAATGTTTTATTAAAATGTTACCAAAATCCTTTATTGTATTTTCATTATTTTTTTCTGTCCCCCAAGAAGGAATATTCATAGTAGAACTTATGGCATGATCTACGTATTGTTGAATCCACACTTGAAATTTCATTCTTTTTTCTGGATAATTAGATAAAATATAAGAATCTTCTATATTATCTGGATCTATATTATATTCATCAACAAATTTTTGTGCAATAGAATCTATAACATATTGATAATGCCATTCCTTTCCTTTTAAATATCTTCGTTTATATGCTGAACAAAATAATGGTTCAATACCTGTAGTTGTTCCTGCTATAATAGCAATTGACCCTGTAGGGGCTACTGCTCTAGTTTTTATTGGCTTGGATATTTCCCATATATCTGCCCATTGATTTGAAATTCTTTTATTTCTTGAATATATTTTTAAATATTCTTCAAGCTCATCATCAATTTCATATTTCTTATTTCTTTTAAGTAAAAATTCATGAATACCCATTAAACCAAGACCTAAGCGTCTATTTTTTGATCGTGTTTGATCAATTTTGGAAAAAGGAACATCGCTATATACTGTTCCTGCTAATAAAAAAATAGTTGCACATTCTACAACATCTTTCATTTCCTCTAATGATTCTATATTTGCAAGATTTATTGATCCTAAATTACAAACATCACTATCGTCCTTACTAGTTAATTCAGAACATGCATTTCTGAGTGTTTCTCCTGAATTCTTACCAACATCAATGCTAAATCCAGGTTCAGATGTCTTAGACATTTGTGCAACAGTATCCCAATAAACAGAATGTGCCATTGAATGTAACATATGTTTGTCATCATTATAAGCATTAAAGAACTCATCATCTAATAGTACAGAAATATTTGTACCATCTAAGGCAGCGGGAAAAGAAAAATATTGTTCTTTTAATCTTCTAATTTCAGGTATCCAATCTTTAATATGTATAAATTTATGTATATCAGCATGTTGCCAGCTTAAACCCGACCAGATTGCACTGCGTCTAGATCCACCCTGCATTATATAACGTCCAGATTCATTAATAATATTCATTAAAGCTATTGGGCCTGTTGCTGTTCCCCCTGTTTTTCTAATTGGTTTTCCTTCCGCACGAACTAAGCTATAATCAACACCAATACCCCCACCAGTCATTAAAGACATGGATGCCTTATGTTGTAAATCAGCCCACCCCTCTCTGCTGTCTTGTGCTCTAAATAAAAAACAATTGTTTATTTGTTTATACGATCTTCCAGCAGCATACAAATACCTACCACCAGGTATAAATTTTAATTCAATTATATATTTTATTAATTGTTCTTTTATATCTTTGGGAGTTTTCACAACAGACAAAACATTATTAACAACTCTTTTTGAAATATCTTCCCAAGTTTCTTTAGTGCCATCTTCTAATTTATGTGCATATTTTTGTTTATATATTGTTTTAGAAAACTCACTCATTTTAATCAATTATACTTTATCCTCCTCAATTATCTATTTCTCAAATACTAATTCTTTACCCATCATTTTCATTGTATTGGGTGTTGTTATATTGTTTATAGTCTTTGCAATATCCGGTAACTCATCATTTTCATACCAAAAATTAAAATAAAATATAGAACTTCCTTTTTGTGTTAACCAAGATGAATCAACTCTTGAAATATGACGGTATACTTCACCTGGATAAATTAATTTTTTTACTCTATTAAAACCGTCTACTATTTTACCAGTACCTGTACCTATAACTGCAACTGTATCACCAAGAAGTTGATATAAAAATACACCTCTATGTAATGAAGTTTCTACATCAAAATAATCACTTGATCCATTTTGGCTAAATATTTCAGTTTGGAGGTAGACAACTAATGTTGCTCCTCTTGTTGCCCATGTTACTATATCATCAGGAGAATAAGTAATTCTTTCTAATGCAAATGGATTATTGTTTGTATTAATTACATTTTCTGTTACAGGATTTTTATCACCTGAACAACCAAATAAAAAGACAATCATAAATAGTTTTTTATACATTTTGCCCACCTCTTATAGGTTATAGATTAGTTATAATACTTAATGTTTCTCATCAATAAATTTGAATTAAATAATTAATAAGGATCATTTATTTTAATTTTTATATTGGTGAATTCCTTTTATTCTATCAGACACAATATCTATTAGTGATATCCAGATATTTCAGAGTATAAAAAATCATCTTTTCCTGATAATTTATCTTTAACAATATCTATTAACATTTCAGGAATAGCAGATTTATTATTTTTTAATAAAATAGAAATAAAAGTAGTATAATTATTTAATTTTGTTTTAAATCTTTTATTTAATGGATAGTAATTAAGTTCACCTCTTAATAATATTTTATTTTTAATAACTTTATTAAAATGGATTTTCTCTATATTAAAAAACCCATTAATATCACTATCAATAACAAGATAATCACAATTAAAATACTCAGTATGTTTAAATAATATTTTTGTTTCAGTCCCATCTATACTTAATGTAGTACTATTACCAACATCATGTCCTATACCCGATTTCAAATTAAATTCTTTATAATTTTGTACTATTATCATTTGATTTAAAATCTTTAATTGAATACCATTTAATTCTTGGTGACCATTTCATTGCTTTTCCACCATGTTTAACTTTTATTTTTCTCCAACCAATTAACATTAATTGACCTCCGCTTTCAAGCCATTTTAAACTCATTGGTTCTGCTAAAATTTTTCTATTGTGTTCTGCAAATGATTGACCACAAGATTGTACACCTATTATATTTGTTCCAGTTAAAACAACAAGATCTATTATTCCAAATAAATCAATTCTTTTACCAAATGGACCAGCATATTGCAAATATCTTTCTACTATTCCTGCATTCCATCCTTGATCTTTTAGATACTTGAGAGTGCGACTTGTATTACTTATTCCTTTTGCCAAACATTATCACCTCATTTATATTTATTAAAATTTTGGGAAGCATGATATAAAGTTAAGCATGCTTTAAATACTTGAAAATCATCAGCAAAATTAGTAGAATCTTTAACATAAAACCCGTGTCCTTCTTTATCAATTCTTAATATCCATCTGCGATCATACTTAACACCAAACTCTTCTTGTAATGCTTGTTGATATCCTGACGTTTGAAGCCACATTTCAAAATAAATGCCACTGCTTGTTTTTAAATCAACAATACATCTTTCACTATTAACTTCTGCATCAATATCTGTAGTTCCTGTGTAATTAAATCTTTTTGAGTAAACTTTTTGTTCAGAAGAAATAAATTTAACTTTATTGTTATCAACCCAATCAAGAAATGCTTCTGCTGAATTTCTTGCGTTTTCATTAATTGGTAACTCAGGTTCTTGATTTATTTTTTTTAATTTATAATTAATATATTTTTCTGCAAACTCATGGGCAATGGTCCCTGCTGTTGCTGCTCTACGAGTAAAAGCTCTTGGTGCATTTTTAATATTTAAAGCAAACTCTACCATTTCTACTTCATCAAAACTTTGTCCAGGAGTATAGTTTTCCAAAAAATATTCTGAACACATCTTCGCACACCAAGGCAACAACGCAGGCTTGTTTACCATGCCCGTAATTCCAGTCACACTTGGTATGCTCTCCCCATTAATAGTATATTTATGTTTATAATTATCAAATTTTAATACTATACTATTATTATAATGTTTTGATATTTCCATTTAAGTATCTCCTAACAATCTTTTTTTAATTAATTCTAACATAATTTTTTCATTCTCAAGCTTATTTCTATCTGAATATTTTATAAATCTTCTATTAAGATAATCCAATTTTATACCTACTAAATTAACAAAGAATGCACCGGTTTCTTTCACTATATATATTTTACCAAGTTTTAAAGGGGAAATTGCCCCAGAATTATTGATATCTATACAAATAACTTCATCATCAACTTTAAAACCATTTTTCATACTATAATATAAGAATTAAAAATTAAAAGTCAATCTATTTCTACTATTTCTGCCATGTCTTACTAATTTTTCCATCAACTATTGCGGGAACGGTGTGTTGATAATATTCTTGTCCTCGAATCATGCAATCTTGAACTATTTGTTGATTTTCCTCATGGTTATTTTTACTTTCTAAAACAAGCTCATCATATTGACATAATAAAAATAACAATTCATTTCTTTTGTTTTTCTTTTCAATTTCATCAGCTAAAAAAACCATAGCTCTTTTTATTTCATCTGCTGCTGAAGCTTGCACATAAAAATTTCCGCCTTCCCTTCTAATTGCATGTATAGTTCTTTGAAAGTTTTTAAATTTTTCTTTGTGATCGTTTCCTTTCATTTCATTTATTTTCGGATATGAAAAATATCTTTTACGACCACCAAGACTAATTGCATATTCATTTTCAAGTACAAAATTTCTTTTTTCTTCTAACATTCTGTGTACATTAGGGCATATCTTTTTATGAGCATCTACAATTTCTTTTGCTTGATCCATATCACAATTAATTCCTACAGATCTACATTGTTCCATTATTTTCATGGGGCCGGCCCCGTAAGCCAAACCAAAATTTATTCCTTTAGTAATATCGTATAAATCTTTATTTTTTATTTTAGTACCAAATAATTCTGTTGTTTTATTACTTTTATCAACAATTATTTCCTTACCAGTAATCAAAGAAAATAACTTACTGCCTACAAGAGAGTGTATACTTTCTCCTTTCTTAATTGCATCTAACCAAGATTGCTCACCACTTAATTCCACCATAATTGAGATTTCCTGGCCACTTATATCATTAGTTAACAACATACTACTTTCTTCTTGAGCCATAAAACAAAAACGATATTTATCTTCTTTGGGGATATTCAAAGGATTAGGATTTCGACCGGCAGGTCTCCCAGTCGATGTGCCAACTTGATATATACTAGAATGAATTCTGTTTGTGATAGGATTGATTTTACTTACCCAACTAAGACCATAAGTAGATAAAGCTTTTTCATATTGTCGGAATTTTAATATTGGCTTATGAATAGATTTAGGAATCTCAACTGAAATTTTATCCTCTCCATAACTATCTAAATCATATCCTAATCGTTTAAATCCATAAGCCATTTGTGGATCAGAATTAAGATTTAAATCAACTTCATTTAACAAATTATTACTTAAAACATCTCTAAATAATTCTTTTGACTCTCCTTTATATTTTTTACAGTCTATTAAATTTCTTTTGTATAAACTTAACCATTTATTTTTATTCAAATACATTCCATTAAACTCCATTTGTGCAAATACCTGAAGTACCTCAGTTTCCAAATGAAATGTTTTCATTAATCCTTGACTTCGTAACTTGTCTCTCTGTTCTTTAAAAATTCTTAATGGCATAATTACATCTTGTACCATATAATCTAATTGTTCCTCTGTAAACTCCCCTTTATAGTTTATAAAACTTTTTCTTGTTTCTTTGTCTAATTTTTTGTTTAAATATTTTCTACTTAAAGCATCTAATGACCAACGATTCCTAATTTCATATCTTTCTACACCTGCATATAATATTCGTTCGGCGTTTAGTACATCATAAAAACCTTTTGCCCATATGTCGTGCTTTAATAGAAATTTATAATCAAAAGAGCCATTAGCGCAATATTTTATAATTGTTTTATCCTCAAATATTTTTTTAAGAGGTGAAGGATTAACCTTTCTACAATCAATTATATATTGTTTTTCTATATTTCCCACCTGAATAGATAATAATTTATTAATATGAGGGCAAAGTCCTGTTGTTTCCGTATCAAATCCAAATCTTTTTAAGTTAGCAATATCTTGAAGATTATCTCTTAATTCTTGAGTTGATTGAATTAAAATCATTAATTTTATAATAAATAATTAGGTGATAAATTATTGCTGAACTCAGCTACTTGTCCATCAATATATGAATGTAAATATGCTTTACATCCTTTAATAGATCCCACATAACCTTTACTGTGATGCCAAGCATCTGAAGAAGTTAGTGATGGTAAGTAGCTTATTATGACACCTCTATAATCTTGAGTGCTAATATGTTGAATAACTTTTTCATGGTGCAGATGTCCTAAAAACCATTGTCTAAAATAACTTTTTGCCCATAGTTCAGGTTGTTCACTTGCCATTAGATTATGTAATTCTGCAACTTTTTCTTTATCTCCATGTGTAAATCCAAATAAATTTTTACCATAATGATAATATTTTCTAATATTTGCAGAATTATTTACATAAATATTTTTATTATTTTCATATTTACAAAATAATGCCTCAGTTATCATAAAACTTCGTTGCAAATCATGATTTCCTGGGATACCTATTACATCAACTGGAGCAATTTGACTTAATAAATCAATAGCATTACTTAATAAAATTCTCCCTGTTCTAAATGTTTTTTGCCATCTTAAATCTGATTCCTGCGGTGTACCTTTAGTTGTTTGTGTATAAGGATATGCCGTATCAGAATTAAAAAAATCATTGCCAATAGGAAAAAGAATTTTATCAATTTTATATCCATGTGCTTTTGAAAGTAATCCCTCTATACCATTAAGAAATTTTTTAGAAGCAATTTTTGAATCAGAATTTTCATTTACTTCTTCATGCCATGATACTTTATCAAAATGCAAATCAAAAATGTTAACAGTTAATAAATTCTTATCCTTAGTTAAATATTTATTATAATTTATTCGTTTAGTTGTTGGAGATTTCTTTTTAACATCTTCAATTAATTCCTTACGAAATTTTTCATAATCTATTATTAATGTCTTTTTCTTTAACCATGCTTTTATTTGAAAATTTTGTTTTTGTGTTGGACCACTGTCATCCTTTAAGGTAACATCCCATTTATTTATTTCATATCTTTCAACTTCCCATATATTTAAATCAACATTACATATTTGTAAGAGATCACCTAATGATGAAACATATTTACTTTCAGCTATTGCTTTATCACCTGTCTCTTTATAGCTAACTGCTTTTTTTCCAATAATATCTTTTTTATTTTTACGCAAAATTCTTCGAGGTATTCCTGGAAATTGTTTTAATAAATCTTCATCATTAGTAGTTCTTAATTTTTTTAAATCTTCTTCTGTAAATTTATGTTTATCAAACAGTTATATCACATTCCTTTTTATTTTCTAAAATGATGTTTAAATGTATCAATAAATTTGTCATAAGTAGAATCAGATCTAGGATTAGAATCTCTTAATTTAAAATCATAAGTACTAAAATTAAATTCCTTATTACAATTATAACATTTAAATTGATAATAATGACTTCCGCCTACAATATAATCTGCAATACATTTTAAATATCTTTTACAAATAAGACATCTTTGTTTTTTATAATTTAATTTATTACTCATTTTTTCCCCCTATTATTTTTCTGTTAAGGTATCAATACAATTTCCAGAGAGAAAAACATTTGAAAACAAAATAGTGATCTTGACAAAAAATTTTCGGCCCATTTTTTATTTCACTTTTATTCAATAATAAAGGGATGCCCATAAGACATCCCTAAACTTAATAATTATCGACGACTTCTTGATCGTCCTGATGAGCGCCTTCCTCTTGAGCTATCTTCATTATCATCATAATTACTGCTTCTTTTTTTACTTCCGTAACTTTTTCTATCGTCTTTTTTCTCACCATTCTCATATTCATCTACAACAGCATCAAGAATATCTTCTCTTAATTCTTTCGTAATAGGATAAGCGATGTCAAACCATTCGTCGTCCTTCTTTTGGGAAGGCATGCCAATATTTAGACCCTTATCGCCCTCCCATAATCTGATACCTTTTACTACAAATGATTTTTCAAAAACAATATCAGCAAACCCTAACAACTTACCTTTTTCATAGTGATTAAACGTTACGTCTGTTATTTCCATTGACATAATATGTTACCTCCAAAATTAATTAGTTAGTTATTATTAAAAAAATTATCTGCTGCGTTATTTGGTGTTTCTTCCTCATTAGAGGAGGAAAAGTTAAAGTCTGTTTCTTTGAATTTTCCTATGGTTAAGTGATGTAAACAGCGGACATGTCCTAGTTGCCCATTTTTGTTTTTTATGACCCATATAATAGATTTCTTTGTTTTCGCACTGATACCCTCTTTTAGCTCTTGGTGGGGTTCACTTGTAATCGTTAAAATTTTATAAGCACCCTCCTCCAACACCCCTGATCCCCTTAAATCAGATTTTTTAGGAGGTGTTTCCCAGTTATGCTGCCTATAATCAAGCCCTCTATGAAATTGGCTAACAAGCACAATTGGCACACCTAAACTTTTTGTGTAATTCTGAAATTGTTGAGTTACTTTCTCTAACCTTTCCCTATCTTCAGTTATACATTGTACATAGTCTACAACAATTAATCCCAAATCACCGTATCTATATTGTAATTTACGACACTGATTAAAGATAGAAAATGGTGAATGACTTACACTATCATCAATTTCTATAGGTAACTCTTTCAGTAATTCATATGCTTGTTTAAATTTTTTCTTATCATTATTATCTTTAAATCTTCTGAATTTTATCTTAAAATTGTCAACTTCTGATTCACAAGACAACATACGATTAACTATTTCTTTTTTAACATCTTCAAGAGAAAAAATAGCAACTGGTTTATTGTTTTTTGCAACTTCTAGCGCACCTTGCAAAACAAGTGTGCTCTTGCCTTCTGACGTATTAGCAGCTACAATAATTAATTGTCCTGTTTCATAGCCATAAGTTAACTTGTCTAATTTTGACAATCCCGTCGTAACACCTAGTATATTTTTTTTAACTTCTTTAATATCATTTATATCAGGGATTTCTCTAATCAAAATAGATGAAATATGTTCCTGATCACTGCTAATATTATCACCAAACTTTATAAGTTTCTCATTTAATCTATTAAAAATAATAGAACTAGATTCTTTTGTTTCTAAGTTTTTCTTTAACCACATATCTATTTCTATTAGCTTTCTCCTGTCTTTTTTATCAATTAAGATAGCTATTATAATATCGATTTCTTCCTCACCTACTTTATCACTATCATAGATATCCTGAAAAACTTTAAGTGCTCTAAGATCATGGCTAAGTTTTGGCTCTATGTTTTCCTTTAATAGTTTAATTCCATCAGACATTAATTTTTTGTATACTTCAAAAATAGCTTGATGATATCTTTTGAAAAAACAATCAATGTCTATCTTTTCACTTATTCTGAAGAATGTTTCTTCACCAAGTAAACACACCCTTAATATTCTTTTCTCATTTCCTTCACTGACATTGGGTGATTCTATAATTTTTCTCATCTAAATATGTTTCCAAGTTTTCTTTATATTTATACAATTAATTGTAGTTCTGTCTACATTAAAAATCTTACCAATTTCTTTCTGTGTCATATCAGAATTTTTCAATAACCATTTAATAATCCGTACTTGTTTTTCAGTTAACTTTGCTCTTGGATTATTTTCTCCTCTTGTTTCTTTTGACATTTTCAACTTTGATTCTGCTGTGTGTTTTTTGCCTTTTTGTGCTTTAGACATTTTTTGTTTGGCTTCTTCAGTATGTCTTTTATCTAACATAGGATGTTGATAACCATTTTCATATAATTTTTTTTGAGCATTAGACATATTTTTCTTAGATTCTTCAGAAATAATCTTTCCTTTATGTGTTTTAGACATTTTCTTTTTTGTTTTCTTAGAATGGTTTTTACCATATATTGGATGATTTTTGCCTGAAAGTGCTAAAGACATTTTCTTTTTAGATTTTTTAGTATGTTTTTTACCAAGATTAGAACTTACATACCCGTTCTTGTATAATTCTTTATGAGAATTAGACATTTTATGTCTTGCTTCCTCTGTATGTTTATATCCCAATTGACTTCCTGCTGTTGAACAAATATTATAACCAAATTCTCTTTTGCAACATTCTGTTTTATCTAACCAATGTTGCTCTCTTTTAAGTAATTTTTCTTTATCTTCTACAATTTCTAATATTTTAAAGACAAAATTCTCTTCTCCATATTTGTCCCAAGATCTTTGCAAATGTATAGAATGGTGTTTATCATTTTTTAATTTATATTTATGTTGCCCCCATCTTACTCTAAAACAAACCGCCCCTCCAACATATATCTTGCCATTAATTATATTTGTAATCTTATAAACTCCTGATTTTTCCAACACTCATATCAATCTCCTTTTCATAAAAAGTAAATACCAGGTTTATCTTCAATTAAATCTGCTGAATCCCATACAAACCACCCATAATTATTAGCATCCGTACCCTTACCTATAAATGATGGTCTTTTAGAAAGTACATATAAATGAGTAGGAGTATTTCTAATCCAAAATTCATGACGTTTTATACTTCCAAAAAAATCCAATCTTAAAAGATATACTATTGTTCGAGCTTCTGCTAATGACTTTTCAATAAACTCCTGTGCTAAAGAATAGGGTGGATTTGTTATTATTAAATCTATCGTATAAGGAAATTTAAAATTAAGATAATCTCTATCTTCTTTTATTTCACACCAAAATGTTATTATATTATTTGGTATTTTATTATATATATTATTGTCTCCCCTACAAGGTTCTAAAAAAGAATGAATCCCACTCCATTTGATTCGATCAAATATTAACTCAATACAATATTCGGGTGTTTGATATGCATCCTGTAAAATTCTTTTTGATCCTCTTCCTGTTGCGCTCATTGATTATCTTTTTCTATTTGTTTATATCTTTTAATTTGAGAATTTATTGCTTGTAATTTCCCTAATTTATTTTTATTTTTTGATTTATTAAGTTCAGCTTTAATTTCATACAATCTTTCTAATGTAGGTTCGGTTACACGGGTAATTTTTGATTTCTTCATTTCCATAATTCCCAATAGTCAATTAATGAATATATTTCGTTAATTGTTAGTTCTCTTAAGTCCACAACATCAGGTTCTTTTTCTATGATCCCGCAGATTTCATTTTTAAATTTATCAATACTTAATTTTTTCTCTGACTTATAATCCTTTACAACCTCAAATAAAGATTCAGCTAAATCATCATCATTTTCAAACTTATTTTCTTCATAGTAATCTACTATTGCTTGTAATTTAGAACTATTTAATTGATCAAGATCTTCTATACTCTTAAGATTTTTATTAACCTCTAATTCTATATTGAATAAAACATCATCTTCCACATCATTACATAAATTAGATAATATTTTTATCTTATTAATTAAAAATTTATCATCTGGAATATCATTTTCAGTTTCTGGTTCTGGTATTGATTCAGATTTATTTTCTTTATCTTGTTCTTCATCATTAATTTTATCACTATTATCTATTTTTCTTGGTGGCAAATCATCATAATTTATTCTGCTTATTTCTTCACCATCATAAGCAGCAATATTTTCAGACTCAGTTAAAAAATTTTCACTATATAGTCCAATTGCACGACTAACTGCCCTGTCTGTTGCTCTTTTTATAAGCATAGTTATAGGATAATCGTCTGTACCCTTTAAATTTGAAATATGAGTTTCTCCAAATTCAATAATATCTGTATCTACAATTTTTACTTTTGATACACCCCAAAGATCATTTTCTTCAGTAGGCCATTGTAATATTTCAGGCTCTGTTAAAGTTACATTGTGTTCGTCTTTTAGTTTTAATAAATAGGCGTGCGATATTTTTCTACAACATCTAGTAATAAAGCCTTTATTGTTTTTACTACTAAAACCTATAATAGTTATATGCTTACTAGGAATAACAATATCTTTTTTTAATATCTGACTGTAAAACTTATAACTTTCAGTTTTTAATTTAATAGTACCATCATTATTTATTACATATTCATCCTTAAGCCATGCCGCTAATTTTTTTTCTGCCATTTTTATTTTTTCTCTTTTCTAAATAATTTTGAAAAAATTCAGTGATTTGTAATTCATAAATTTTTGCCTGGGATTTTTAGTTCGCCTTATTATTTACGTGACACATACGCAATATAAAAAAAATAATAAACAAAGTCAAGGAAAAAATATAATTTCTTTTGTGCGCAATTAAACTCATTGCTCAATTCTTATGCGTTCGTTATAATTTTTTTAACAGTACATTCACTTTAATGTTATGTGATTCACATCTTCTGCATTTTTTTGGTCTTTTATGGCTTCCAATTCTATATTTGTGGAAACAATTATTACAAATTATCTTTAAACCAGCTTTTTTAAATTTCTTCATTCTTTACCTACTATATAGTTAGAGTTTAGTTCTTCCTTTATACAAATAACTTTATCTCCAACTTTAAATAAATTGTCCATAATTAAGCTTTTTTTATTAATTCTATTTCTAATTTCTTTCAAAGAAAACAATATCTCCATCATGATCTATATCAGCATCATAAATTTTACGTAATCGGCTTAGATGTTTTTCTCTATCTATTAATCTTATATACTTTACTATTTGATAATTTGTACCATCAATTATTTTTATTGCTTTCTGACACATTTCTTTTTTCCTTTGCTCTTCATTATTATTTTTATTTTTACATATTTATTTACTTTATTAAAAATCTACATTTTTATATGCACGATCATATAGTCCTGGAAATTTTTCTTCAGCAACTTCAAAACATGCATCACATTGCCAATGATAATCGCTCTTTGAATTATTACTTGCATAAGCACTAAGCCATATTTTGGTTTCGGTTTCATGTTGTAATTTTTTTTCATCCATTGCCAATATTTTATTTAAATATTCTTCTTTAGGTTTTCCATTATTATTTAAACCTTCATATTTATAACCAAAACCACCATTTAATAATATATCTATATTCATTTTATTTATCCTTTATAATATAGGAACAATACCATTCTTGATAGGTAAATATTTCTCTTCCTAATTTATCAAAATTATGCATCTCAATTCCTCTTATCCTTATTCCATATGAATTTATAAATATTATTTCGGGATCTTTTAATGTTCCTAAAACATGAGAATCTTCATTTGCATTTGCACTATAAAATACTGCTTCTTTATGGTTCACTGTAAGCAAACCAATTCCTTTTGATTTTATTTTTCATTTATTTTCCTAGTAATCTTTTCTCAATCAATTCTAACATAATTTTTTTGTTTTCTGGTTTATTCCTATCTAAATATTTAATAAATCTTCAAGTATAAAATGCTCCATTATAACCAATTACATTAACCATATTAAAATAAAAATCATTTCTATCACAATGTTTATGTTCTATTTCTACTTTATATCTTTTTCCTAATTTTAAAAATCCATTATCATGACGACATGCTTGATCTATACAAATAACAATATCTCCTTTTTTGAAATTATGTTTCTTCATTATATTAAACTCTTACCCTTACTTGTTATTATTCTTCCTCTTGGTGTACGTTGTATATATCCATTTAAAACAAGGGAGGATTCATATTCATCTTCTAATTCTCTTTCTCCAATACCAACAATAAAAGATAAACTCTTTTTGCCTATTTGATTCCCTTCTTTTAAGGCATCAAGTATTTTCATATGTATTTTATTTAAACCTGTTTCTGGATTTATGCCTTTTAATTTTAAACATTGATAAACAATATCTTCATCAATGATGTTTTTATTATTATGAATTGCAACGTCTGTACATGTTCCCAATATTTCTTCACGAGCTATTCTTATAATACCTTGACTTACTCTTGATGATAATTCATTTGCTTTATTGGTCAATTGTTTTATTTCAGGATCTAAACAATTAGGCAATATCTTCATTAAATCTTTTTCAGTATATCTTTCTAATCTAAGTTTGTATCTAAATCTTGTTAAAAATGGATCGGGTAACATTTCAGCATTTGTTGTTGCACCAATAAATGTAAATTGTGGATATGTTTTTACTTCATTACCATGTACCATTTTAAAGTATTCTAATACTGAATATAAATATTCTAATACTCTTGTTGGACTGTTATGGATTTCATCTAAGAATAAAATACTTCCTTCATGTAACATATCTAATAATTTATCTATGTCTTTTGGTTCTTGTAAACTTTCTCCAATTTCTCCAATATATCCTTGACCAATTTCATTAGCCATTATTTCACTTAAAGTAGTTTTACCAAGACCACCAATTCCGAATAAAAGAATATGTTTTGATACCCTTCCATAATTATGGTAATTGGATACTAACATTTTAAGTTGTTGAACAGATTCTTTATGACCTATATATTCATCTAATTTTGTAGGATATTGAGTTCTTGCTATTTGAATTAATTTACTACTATTTTGTTCTACTTCTTGATATACCTTTGCTTGTTCTATTTGCTCTTCCCACCAAGTATCGAGTGGATCTATTTCTTTTTTCCTATATTTATCAACTATTAAAGATATAATAAATATAATAAACACAGGTATTACTGAAAATATTAATCCTATTATAATAGAATTATAAATAAAATTTTTCATTTAATTTATTTTTCATTTATTTTCCTAGTAATCTTTTCTCAATCAATTCTAACATAATTTTTTTGTTTTCTGGTTTATTCCTATCTAAATATTTAATAAATCTTTCTGCATAACATCTTTTAATATCTCCATTTATGCATATATCTATAGATTCTATATTATGAAAATTTCTATTATTATATATTTCATAAATCTTATAGATTTCTCCATACTTTTTACATACTATAGAGCTAAGGTTTATCGCTTCCTTTATACAGATAACCTTATCACCAACTTTAAATAAACTCTTCATATTGTTTGTATTTATTTTTTATTGTATCAATTTTTTGTTTAGCAATCTTTTTATTTTCACAAGTTTCAATATGAAATCCTTTTTTATTATAAACGATTACTCCATAATCTGTTTCTTTTAATATATATCCTTTATATTTTGTTATCTTTTTCTTTTCTTTTTTCTTATTCTTTTTCATTTTAATTTAAAGAGCTTATAATTTGATGTTGCATCATATTTTGTACTTCTTCTTTCTGTTTTTCTTCAATTGCATTTTCTATAAGAGAATTTTCTATTAAAAAAGGTATTGAATCTTTAACGAAAGCATTTTCCTTTTGTTCATTTAATTTTTTTAACCCTAATTTAATAGCATTATTTTCATCTATTGCTTTTACTGTAACTTTATAAGTTTTAAATTTTATTATGGTATAATCTTTCATAGTATTCCTTCAGTAATTTATGAACCAATTAATTTATTCTTAACTAATTCTAACATAATTTCCTCATTCTCAAGTTTATTTCTGTCAGAGTATTTAATAAATCTTGATGGCATAAATGCTATAGCACAATTAAAATCATCTTTTATCTTTAACAGTCCATCATTATTAATTGAAATTATTTTATATGTTTTCCCCAAAGTTATATAAGTATTAAATTCATGATTGTGTACCCCACTTTCTTTACAATATAAAATAATATCACCAACTTTAAATGAACTTTTTTCCATTTACTTCCCTATTAAACGTTTTTTAACTAACTCTAACATTATTTTTTCATTCTCAGGTTTATTTCGATCTGAGTATTTAATGAATCTTTTATGATGATATCCTATATTATTTATTCTTATAAAACAGAAATGATCATAATCATAAACTTCTCCTGCTTTATATATTTGCCCAAGATTTAAATTACTTTCTAAAGAAGACTTTATACAAATAAGTCTATCATTTTCTTTAAAAAAAGAACTCATAATTTATATGCCTAATAATCTTTTCTTAACTAATTCCAGCATCATCTCTTTATATTCAGGTTTATTTCGATCTGAATATTTAATAAATCTTGATAATATAAATCCTCTAACTTCATCAGAATCATCTTTTAAATATAACATATAATTAGTAACTGAAGTTATTTTATATATTTTTCCCAATGTTAAAAAATTACTAAACAATGTACCATTATTGTTATTACAATACAGAATAATATCACCAACTTTAAATAAAGTTTTCATATTTGTTATATACTAATTATTTCACCAAATGGTGGTTTAAAGTTAATATTCTTTTCTGTAAGTAACCATAACACAGGATAATCTGGATATTGAGGAAAATCATTACAACAACCATCTGTTATATAAACAACACAAGCTACCTCTATATCTTCTCTTTTTAAATATTCAAATCCTGGAACAAAAGAAGTACCACCATTACCTATAGGTTCTAAATTAATGTTATCATTTACTTCAAATATTTGTTCACCTTGAAACTTACAATCAACATATAAAACTCTTAAAGTTAAATAATTAAACATAGTAAGAACAGAATAAATTTCTGATCCTGCCATATTCATTTCTTTATTACTAATAGAACCAGAAGTATCACAGATAAAAGCTATTTCTCCTCCAATTTCAGGATCATTTAAAGATGGTAAATATATTCCTTGATTTATATATCTTTTATTTGGAGATTTCCATGTATAATCATTGCTTATAGTTTCAGTTAAAAATCTTGATAGTACTTCTTTCCACGGTATTGTGGTTTCTAATATATTATCAATCAATCTTTTCAAAGAATCTGGTATATTGCCTTGATTTTTAGCTATTTGTTTTGCTTGATTTACCATTATTTTTACTTCTTGCTCATGTTGTTTTATCTCAGATTGAGACGGTCTTGAATTTCTTTCTTGTCCAGAATAATCTAAAACTGCTCCAATATTACCATTAAGAAGTGAGCTTATATCATCAGGTAATAAATTATAAATTTCCTCTGCTGTTTTTTCGTCATATTTTGCATCTCTTAATCTAAGTTTTGGTAATTTAAGTCCTGCATCTTCTATTATCTGATTTATGGAATAATCTGTTGCTATATTCCAAAGTTCAGGACTACGACTTTGTCTTCTTGTATGATGTAAATTAATTATATGCATTGCTTCATGACATAATACTCCTTTAACTTCATCAAGTGTTAAACTTTTTACAAAATCAGAGTTATAAATAATCATTGTACCATCGGTTGCCATTGTAGGTATAGTATTATTTTCTATATAAGGTAATCTTAAAATAATTGAGGCAAAAAATGGAGCATCTAATATAAGCATTGCTCTTGCTTTTAGCATTTTTTCTTTAACATTCATTTTTAAATATTCCCAATTAATCTTTTCTTAACTAATTCTATCATTATCTTTTTATTTTCGGGCTTGTTTCTATCCGAGTATTTAATAAATCTTTTATAATATTGGCGATAATGTATTTGAATATCAAAGAATAACCAGACATTAACAATATTTATTACTGTATATAGCTTTCCTAAATGACATTCAGAAATAGTATTCTCTTGTATACAGATAACTATATCATTTATGTTAAATTTATTTTCCATATTTTATTATTCAGTAATATATTCAGTAATATCAGCTAAACATTCCATACAGTCAATAGATTGAGTATGACCAAGTTCTTCAATAGGATCATGATCAATTACATTTCCAACAGAATCTATTTCAATAGTGTAATAAGTTAAGGTTTCAATACTGACATTTGTCATTTCTTCTCCACATTCTGGACATTTGAATTTATTTATAATCCTGCCTTTAACTTTATGTGCTGTTATTTTATCTTTCTTTTTATTCTCATTTTCTTGAATTATTCTCTTTATTGTCTCTCCTGCTTCTTTAATTTTATTCATTATTTAATTCCTTTTTATTAAAAAATATTTCTTTCCGTCTTTATCTTCATTGAGAATATCTCCACAACTACCACAAACATCATAATCTTTTATTTCCACAGTTACATCTTTGGGACAGCTTATAACTTCTGCCATACCGCTGTGAATTTCAATTATTACTTTTTTCTTTTTCATTTAAGTATCTCCTAATAATATATTTTTAACTAATTTCACCATTATTTTTTCATTCTCAGGTTTGTTTCGATCAGAATATTTAATGAATCTTGATGGCATAAATGCCAGAATTTCATTACGATCATTTTTTATTGTTAAACTTCCCGCAACACCAATTGAAATTATTTTATATGTTTTTCCTGATATTATAAGATGGTAAACAGTTGAACAATTTATACAAATAACTTTATCTCCAACTTTAAATTGATTTTTCTTCATTAATATAATCCACCCATTTGACCAATAATTTGTTCAGCATCTTTAACTGCTTTGTTTTTAATTGTATCATTATTCCTAAGTGTTTCGGGATCAAGTGTACATATTTTTTTCTCTATTTCTCTTCGCATTTTTTCTAATAATTGATCATCAGTAATATTTAATTTAGGTAATAGCTGTACAACTTCAATTATATTGTTTATTAGACTATCTCTAAATACTGCATCTTTAGTAGAAAGTCTTTCAATTAAATGGAATAGAGTATCATATATTCTAAACCATAAATCCTTCATTGCAATTTTTTCAGCTTCTTTTACTTTATTATTAATTTCATTTTTAATTCTTTCTATTTCCATTTGATTTAATTCTACTCTGAAATCAGAGCCATCTGGTATTTGGGTAATAGAAAAATCAAATCTATATTTATTTGTTATATTTTGTATATTAG
>SDBV01000554.1_pt1 | contig 53664 bp, 42 predicted proteins | sample 2277081 | NCBI WGS metagenome assembly SDBV01 (sample SAMN10402039, study PRJNA504765) | marine sediment metagenome | isolation source: marine sediment core GS10_PC15, 223 cmbsf | place: Arctic Ocean: Southern Knipovich Ridge | collected 2010
TTTTGGTTCAGAGCAAGGCTTGAGCAATTTTGAAACCGCAGGCATAGCGGGCTATGTCGAGGATTTCAAAAGAGCGAAAACGCCGCTCTGGGCCAAAAGATGCCGTTTGTGGATGGGCACTAGATAGTTTCTATAAAAATAGCAACAGCAGCTTATCGGGTCAACACTTTCTGGCCCTCATTTTTAATACGTTCCAGATTATCAAGAACCGAATCGGACAACGGCTTCGGTTGATGGTTTTGTAATATCTGATGAATTTTTTCCACAACCCGCGCCTGGGTATCTTTCTCACCTTTGTCTCTCCAAACATCGATCGGATCACGTGTGAAAATAGTCGGTCGCCATAACTCTTTTTTAAAATTTTTCAAGGTGTGGCTGTGGGATAAAAATTCACCCCCCGGTCCGACCTGAGCCAACAGGCCCCGGCCCATTTGATCGGGTGTAAAGAGAACGCCTCTCATAAACCGCTTTACCATACCGATGATTTCATCCCCGAGAATCAGTTGCTCAACGCTGCAGGCCATGGACATATCCATATAACCCACATCATGGATCAAGTTGATACCGGACAGGCTCTGTGCCATAATTTGAAATGTGGCTTCAACGCCAGCCTGGGCATCCAGCACCTTGGCGTCGGTGGCACCGGCCAGCCCCCAGGTCGGCAAACCAAAAGATTGGGCCACCTCTGCTTGAGCCGCCAAGGCCAGGCTCATCTCCGGCCCGCCGAGGCTAAGCCGGCCTTTTACCATGTCAAAAGCGGCAAAATTACAGCCCAAACCCACCGGGCAGCCGGGATTTCTGATTTGGGCCAGTATAACGCACATCATAGATTCGGCAATACCCTGAGCCACAGCTGCCGGTATGGTCACCGGCCCGGTGGCACCCAGTTGAACTGCGGGTCCCATCATCTGGGGTAGAAAACGATCCGCTGCCACAAAAATTCTGTTGGCCACCTCCTCGGGCATGGTCAAGGGCGTAATCGGCTCGGGGTATGAAACCAGAAAAGGCTTCTGACGCAATTGATCCCTTCCTCCCGCAACCACTTCGGCCATTTCATAAATCAATTCCATCCCTTTGGCGGAGTAGGCCAGAAATACGATCGGTTTGATGGTGTGGCATACCGTGGCCGCGAACTCGTGTAAATCGGCTGCAACGGCCGGCACATCCTGCGCCGAACCCATGGGCATAACCCAGTCAATATGGTTCAGAGCGTCGGCCACCTTGGCTGCCAGAACCAAGTCTTCAACCCGGGTCTCATGATATTCACCGGTCCGGGCGTCTTTGGTGTTAGGGCTGGCCGTAGCGGTTCCGAAATAACTCTTTCGACCTTCCACCTCCATAGCCCGGTCGCCGTTACGATTGTACAGGGTCCATCCCTTCGGAGCAGTTGCTAGGCACTGCCGGACAATGAATTCCGGAACTTTCACGATCTCGCTATTGACAACAGCACCGGCTGATTTCAGCATTTGACGCGCCTCGCTATGAAGCACTTTGTATCCGACCTTTTCGAGAATTTCCATGGCCGACTTTGTCAGTTCGGTAACCTGGTCTTCGGTTAATATCCGGAATTGAGGGTAGCACCCGGTCGTCGCGTTTGTCTGTATCATGTCTTTATTTCCATGCCGTTGTCATTATTTTGTCGCATCTACAAAAACACGAAGTCTATTGTAATATTTTATACTCTATTCGCCTGGGGTGGGGTAAACTTTCGAAAAAAGGCCTGGGGGGAAACAAGGTTTCCCCCCAGGTATCAATCAGGTCCTATTTTGCTTGGAGTCCCCGCTGGTTCCTTAACCCCAAGACCAATCCTGAATGTTCCAGGTGATGTCGGTTAAATAGGGGTTAATTTTATAGCCGTTTAGATCGCTCTTTTTGCCGTACATGAACATATAAGCGAAAATCGGCGCGAATGGAACATCTTCGTGGAGAATGTCCTGGATTTTATGGTAAACCGCTTTCCGTTTTTCCATATCTGATATGAGAACCCCTGCATCCAAAAGCGTATCTAGTTCAGGGTTTTCATACTGAACGTAATTGGAACCGGTTCCATATTTGACCGGGATCTGTTTGGAATGACACCTGGCCGTATAATCCGGGTCCATGCCGACGGTCGGCTCCCAGCCCACCATCAGGGTGTCAAACTGGCTCTTGGTGGTGTACTCACCCCAGACAACGGAGGCGGGCATGTTCTTAATCTCCATAGCCACACCGATCTCCTTCCAATTGGCCTGGATCATGGCTTGCGCCTGCTCCCGGGCCTTGGATCCGGCGGTGGTGGACATGGTAAACTTGAGTTTGACCCCGTTTTTAGCCCGGATACCGTCAGAACCGATCTTCCAACCGGCTGCGTCAAGCATTTCCGTTGCTTTTTTGGGGTTGTATCCGGGATCCTTAAGATTGCTGTTATATGCCCAATGATTGGGGTGGAGATAAGACAGGGTCCGAGGGGGCAGCCCGTAATAGATATCCTTGATCCAATTCTCCTTGTCGGCGGCAAAATAAAGGGCTTGCCGAACCACCTTCTTCTTAAACTGGGGTTTACCACAATTGAAATAAATAAATTCCACCCAGGGAGCCGGAGTTTCTAGGGCGTCACGTTCAGGCAGGGTTCTTGCTTCGTCAAACCGTTCGGGCGGTACACCATGGAGGCCGAGTACATCTATCTCACCTGTTTTGAATTGGGTATACAGCACGGTTTGATCCGGCACAAATTTGTGAAATACCTGCTCGATAGCCGGCGCTCCCCGATGATAATCGGGGTTTTTCTTGTATACCATATGGCTTCCTGCAACCCTTTTAACAAGCTTGTATGGGCCGGTTCCGATAGGATTGGTATTAAAGGCGGCGACGTTCATATCAGGAACCTTTGCCAGAATATGTTCCGGCACCACGTGCATCTTCTGCCAGGCCCACGCAAAAGGAACAAACGGTTTGGAAAGGTGAATTTCAACATTATGGTCGTCAAGAATCTTGAAGTCTGAAATAAGATCGAATCCGGATCTTGAACGGATGGCGATTTTGGGATTCACGATGGTCTTGTAGGTAAATTCAACATCCTTGGCGGTAAGCGGTTTGCCGTCGTGCCATTTTACACCCTTTTTCAGTTCGATCTTCCAGACTGTGCCATCTTCGGAAATTCCGCCATTTTCCAAAGTCGGTACTCGGGCAGCCAGATTGGGAATAAACTGGCCTTTCTCGTTAATATCCCAAAGTGCATCAAACATGCAGGCTTCAGGAACCTCTTCGGTACCGGAGTTGACATAAAGCAACGGGTTGAAGTTGACCGGCTCCTGGGTCATGCCAACGATGACACTCTTTTTGCCAGCTAAAGCCGGGCTTGGGAAAAGGCTCAACCCGGTTCCGGCAAACGCGGCAGTGGCTGTGGCCATTCCGGCTGTCTTCATGAAATCTCTTCGTGTAAACTTTTTTCGGCTCATCATCATTCCTCCCTCCAAGATACGTTAGTGTACATCCATGAAATTAAAATGGACACCGGTTAATATTGGGATGATTTTGATATGTCATCATCCATTCCTGAAATGGGTTACATTCTCAAACGTGGATCCAAAGCGTCACGCAGGCCGTCTCCTAAAAAGTTGAAGCTCATTACCGTCAACGTAATCATAACGCCCGGGAGAATCGCCAGCCAGGGAGCCAGATCAAAATAAGATTGGGCATTTGTCAACATATTTCCCCAGCTTGCCAGTGGCGGTTGAATGCCGTAGCCCAAAAAACTGATATAGGACTCCATCAAAACCGCATTGGCCACATTTAAGGTGGCTGACACAAGAACCGGCGCAATGGCGTTCGGCAGCAGCTCCTTGAACATGATTCGCGCTTCCGAGGCCCCCAAGGCCATGGACGCCTGGATAAAGTCCTGCTCCTTTATATATTGAATTTGAGCTCTGACGATCCGGGCCACCTCCATCCATGAAGTCAGGCCGATAATCAGCGCAATGGAGGTAACGGTCGGGGTGATGAAAGCGGCGAGAATCAAAAGCAGAAAAACCTGCGGAAAACAGAGCATGGTATCGGTGAAGCGCATCAGGATGTTATCTGCTCTCCCTCCATAAAATCCCGCAAGCAGTCCGATAACCAAACCGGTGACAACGGTTGCGAACATGGCGGAGACTCCCACCACCAGGCTGATCCGTCCACCGTAAAAAAGCCGGCTCAGAATATCCCGGCCGATTTCATCCGTGCCGAGGATAAAGGTCGCATTTTCAAAAGGTGCAATGAAGCGCCTTTTTGTTTCCAGTGCCAGTGGATCATGGGGAGAAATGACATTGGCAAACATAGCCATCAGCAGCAGCAGTATAACCACACAGCCACCGGCCACTGCTAGACGGTGGTGCAAAAACCGGCGCAGGACCCGCCTTGACTGGGTTTCAAAATATTGGGGAGATGATGATTCCGTTTCTTCCCGGCGGGACTTATCTACGGCATTTTCAGGATCGGTTTGGGAGGGTTGAAAATTTGCCATTATTCCAGCCTTATTCGTGGATCGATGATGGCATTGACCACATCAGCCAAAAGATTTCCAATAATTACCGTCATAGCAGTCACCATGATCATACCCATCAATATGGGGTACTCCTTCATGGTTAACGCGTCCACAAACAGGCGGCCCATTCCCGGCCAGCCGAAAATGGTTTCCGTAACCAGTGCACCTGAAAAAAGCCATGGCAGTTGAACCCCTGCCAAGGCAATGAGCGGGGCTATCGCATTGGGAAACGCGTGCCGGTAAAGGACGCGGATGCCGGATAACCCTTTTGATTTGGCTGTGCGGATATAATCCTGATGAATGACTTCCAGAAAACTGGAGCGCGTGTAGCGGCTCCATTGAGCCACCAATACAAGAGCAAGGACAAGGGCCGGCATGATCAGGTGCCTGATGAGATCCAGAATGTCTTCCTCACCTCCAAGGGTATACATCCCGCCGGAAGGAAGCCAGCCGAGCTTGAGGGAGAAGATGAAAATAGTCATCAATCCGAACCAGAAGGTCGGAAAGGACAAGGCAACCATGGCCCCGGTAGTGGCCAGATAGTCAAATATTGAATAGCGCTTCACAGCCCCCAGGATCCCGATCAGCATTCCGATTAGAATTGCCAGGGACATTCCTGATCCCATCAGCAAAAGGGTCGCCGGAAATCGTTCCATGATCACGTGAAAGACCGGCCGTCCTCCGAAAAATGTATTTCCCCAGTTGCCGGTGAACATGCCGTAGGCCCATTTTAAATACTGCATGTATAAGGGTTGATCCAGGCCGAAGACGTGCTTGATCCGCTCGATGTCCTGGGCGGTGATTGTCGGGTTAAGGGTATACACAGCCAAAGGCCCGCCCGGCGATAGATGCATCATTGAAAAGCCGATAATGGAAACCCCGATTAGAAGCGGTATCGACTGAATGAGTCGTTTGACGATATATTGGAACATACGCTACCTCTTGCCGTATTTTTAACCACCTGCCGGGCTATCTGAGATGACAGGCCACACCGTGTTGGCTTCCAACCTTTTTAAATTCAGGCTCGATCCGGCTACAAATATCAAATCGTTGTGGGCATCGGGGATGAAACCGGCAGCCTGCAGGCGGCCGTATGGGTGAAGGCACATCACCTTTTAAAATCACTTTTTTGCGTCGGTGCTCCGGATCCGGAATCGGTACGGCTGCAAGCAATGCTTCGGTATAGGGGTGCAGCGGGTTTGCAAAGAGTTCGGATCGCGATGCGTTTTCAACAATTTTTCCCAGATACATAACAGCAATCGTATCTGCCACATGACGGATTACGCTTAGGTCATGGGCGATGAAGATGTATGTTAAATTGAGTTCGTCCTGGAGATCTTCCATCAGGTTTAAAATCTGGGCCTGAATCGAGACATCCAGAGCCGATACCGGCTCATCTCCGATGACGAGCTTGGGATGAACGGCAAGCGCCCGGGCGATTCCGATCCGCTGCCGCTGGCCGCCGGAAAATTCGTGGGGATAACGTCTCATCGCCTGGGCCGAGAGCCCCACTTTGCGTAATAGAGCGGCGATGCGATCTTCCCTCTCCCCGGGTGCGATCAGTTTGTGAATCTCCAAAGGGGCGGCTATAATGGTACCCACCGTGTGTCGGGGGTTTAAGGAAGAAAACGGATCCTGAAAAATGATCTGCATTTCGCGTCGAAGCCGCTTCATCTGTTTCCGGTCAAAATGGGTAATGTCCTCACCGTTATACCGTATCGTTCCACCGGTGGGTTCGATGAGTTTTAAGATGGTTTTTCCTGCCGTGGTTTTTCCACACCCACTCTCCCCCACAAGACCCATCGTCTGACCTTTATGAACAGTTAAACTGATGCCGTCCAGAGCATGCACCCAGCCCACCACCCGGGAAAAAAATCCCTTTTTAATTGGAAAATGTTTGACCAGACGGGTCACTTCCAGCAGCACATCAGACATCCCTTTGCTCCTCTAAACCATCCAACAACTCACCCAATGCCCTTCATCCATTAATTTGAGCACCGGTCTCTTTTCTTGACACCGTTTCTCACCCTTAAAACATCGATCGAAAAATGAGCATCCCCTTGGCAAGTGGTACATATTGGGAACCCGTCCTGAAATTTCAGTCAAACGGACAGGCCTGTTTTTGACGTCGACCCTCGGGATCGATTTCAGCAATCCCTGAGTGTAAGGGTGAAGTGGCCTTTTAAAGATGGACTTCACATCGGCCTTTTCAACAATCTTTCCAGCATACATGACTGCAACCCGGTTTGCGGTCTCGGCGATAACACCCAGGTCGTGGGTGATCAATAAAATGCTTGTTCCCAAGTCTGTTTGAATTTTCATTATCAAATCCAGAATTTGGGCTTGGATCGTCACATCCAGAGCCGTTGTCGGTTCATCGGCGATTAGCACTTTCGGCTCACATGCCAGTGCCAGAGCAATCATCACCCGCTGGCGCATGCCACCGGAGAGTTGATGAGAATATCCCCTAGCGCGCTGTTTGGGTGAAGGGATGCCAACCATATTCAACAATTCAAGGGTCCGCTCCCGTGCAGTCCCGGCAGTCATTTTCTGATGTGTGATTAAAACCTCATCTATCTGAAAACCAATCGACATGACCGGATTTAAAGAAGTCATGGGCTCCTGGAAGATCATGGATATGCTCTTTCCTCTGACCCGGTACATCTCTTTCTCGGTGGCGCTTAGCAAATCCCTTCCTTCAAAGAGGATTTCGCCGCTTTTGTACTCAGCCGGCGGCACATCGAGTAGTTTCAGGATTGAGAGTGAAGAAACCGTTTTTCCGCAGCCGCTTTCTCCGACTAGTCCTAGCGTTTCGCCCATACGGAGGTTGAACGAGACGCCATCAACAGCCTTGGAAACACCTTCTTTTACATGAAAGTATGTTCGGAGATCTTTGACATCGAGAAGGATATTATTCATATGAGGGTAAAGAACTGCAGACAAATAGTTTCGAATTTAATGTGCACACGAGCGCCCATCCACGACTTTAAATTAAATAATAGAGGTGTCCAATTCAAAAATGCAGCAATTTTTTCCTAACAAGTTCGTTCAAGACCCATCAGTGGACCCAAAAGGGACATTTATGGATAAATGCTGAATAAACATAATGACTCACTAAAGCATAGAAGCGCATAATTCAAGCTTTAAATTGCGTTTCAGAAGATTAATTTAAAAATGAAAAATTATTTCTCAGTTGCAGAAATTATACCGAAGAAGCCACTCGGATCGCATTATCAATCATAGAAAAGACCGAAAAGAGGTGTTCATAGATGCTGTTCTGACCATCAGCCATCCGGTTTCTCTAATATATTTCTATAGAATAATTCTTAAAAATTTGCGTTCATGTTTGAAACCAAACGCGAACTTGCATTTTTTTTACTCATGTGCTAATAATTCAAATTGAGGATATCGATCTCAATCCCTACTGAAATAAAGGGCCGGCAATATTGTTTTTTAGTGGTTCGGATTTTGAAGACGATCTTTTAACATGGCATAATTTCCCAGTAATGCCTGAATGTTCGCAAACACGCAACCTTTCCACAGATCTCACTTCTTCTATTTTAGGTTCCATATTTGAGGGTTAAGAGCGTTGACAAGGAGTTTTTGTTGGACTCGATGCCTTCAATCGGTTTTGGGTAATATATGAGTGCCTCGGCAAGCATTGTGCCCTTTTGATTTAATATTTTCAAATCGAATTTGATTCCATAACCCATGCTCAAATCAGTTGAAACAACAACCGTTTGCCGATGATGTGCGGTACGCCGTAACCGAAAACCGGCACAAGCATGTCGAGCAAGACAAAAAGGGTCATTTATGGATAAACAATAGGGAGCAAGATGGAAGGAAACCAAGATGGTTTTTTTGCAAAATATCTCTATTAAGAAACAATCCAAATTTCTGAACAAAGTTATAGATTCTTTTGTATATCCTTTTTTTATTGTCGATGTCTCTGACTACCGTATTAAATTAGCGAATTCCCCCGCTCAAACAGGCGACCTATCCAAAGAGTCAACCTGCTATGCCCTTGTGCACCAGATGGGCAGACCCTGTGGATCATCAGAAAATATTTGCCCAATTGACATAATAAAGAGAACGAAACAATCGGTAATTTTAGAACATACGCATTACGACAAAGATGGAAACCGCAGATATCTTGAAATTAATGCGTTCCCGATGTTCGATGAAAAAGGAAACGTCTCTGACATTATTGAATATATCATTGACATTACCGACCGCCGGAAAGCTGAAAAAGTGTTGTTGGAGAATGAAAAAAAGTACCGTACGCTTTTCGAAAGCTCAAATGACGCTATTTGTATTACTACACGTGAGGGCAACATCGAGGACTGTAACCAGGCCTTTTTTGTGCTCTTTGGATACACCAAAGACGAGGTGGGCAAACTAAAAATTCAGGAGCTATACCATAATCCGAAAGACAGGGCCGCGTTTCAAATAATGGTTGAACAAAAAGAATTTGTTAAAGATTATGAGGTAAAATTTCACAACAAGGATGGTCAAACGATTGACTGTCTTGTTACCGCGGCTGTCCGAAGAACGGCTGATGGAAACATTTTGGGTTATCAGGGCATTATTCTTCGTGATATTACCGATCAGAAGCGTGTGACGGAGGCTTTAAGTCGTTCAAATAAAGAATTGTTGCAACAGTACAAGCAGCGGAAAATATTATCAAAAAGGCTTATCGACCTTTTAGAAAAAGATCGGCATAAGATGGCTGTAGAGCTTCATGACCATATCGGTCAAGTTTTAACATCACTAAAAATGAATCTGGAAATTATCCATGATAATTTAGGACCTGCCGATACTGCATTGAAAGCGGAAATTAAGACTGCTGAAGAAAAAGCGATTCAACTCTTAAAGGACGTCAAGAATATATCTCACGGGTTAAAGCCTGTTCTTTTAGATACTCTGGGTTTGGTTCCTGCCCTTCGCGAACTATTCACTGATATTGAAAGGGATACGGACATCACAATCGATTTTTTTAGTTCTGATTTTCCACGACGGTTGCACCCTGAGAAGGAACTTGCCATCTATCGTGTCACCCAGGAAGCATTATCCAATATCATCAAACATTCCAGAGCCAAAAAGGTTTTTGTGAATCTGTTTGAAAGAAAAGAGGTTGTCTCATTGAGCATTGAAGATGATGGACTTGGTTTTGAGCGGGATAAAATAAAATCGACTTTAGAAAGTAAAAAGGCGTTGGGACTGGTCATTATGGAAGAGCGGATCACACAAGTTGGAGGGGAATTCTCCATAGAATCACAGATTGGTCAAGGGACGCTTTTATCCGTTGAAATACCCTTTTGATTGCAGGATTGGGAGTTAACAATGGATATTGATAGAAATTGAGCCGAACAAAATAGCGGGATGACTTTTATGGACAAAGCCAAAGTTCTCATCGTGGACGATCATCGAGTCGTAATTGAAGGGATCAAGAGCGCCCTTCAAAAATATCCCGAATTTGAGACAGTGAGCGAAGCTATTGACGGGCTCGAGGCCGTGAAAATTGTAAAGTCTTTAAAACCCGACATCGTGATCATGGATATTTCCATGCCGAATCTCAACGGGATAGAGGCCACGAGACAAATAAAAGAAATTGACCCTGAAATTCGGATCGTCATTTATTCCATGTATTCGGATAAAGAGTTCGTTATCGATCTTTTTAAGGCAGGTATCTCCGCGTATGTTCTCAAAGACGATCCTTTATCCGATCTGATTTTAGCATTAAAGGCCGTCAAAGGTGATGGAACCTACTTCAGCGCAATGGCACCCACGATTCTACTCAGGCATATTCAGGATATGGAAGAGGGGGGCAGTAAGAATTCTTTTGATAGCTTGAGCCGGCGGGAGCAAGAGGTTTTTCAGCCTCTGGCCGAAGGAAAAAGCATTAAGGATATAGCCAATGAATTGTTTATCAGCCCGAAAACCGTAGAATCCCATAAATATCATATCATGAAAAAACTAAAAGCGATGTCAGTCGTCGATTTAACCAAGATTGCCATCAGGAAAAACCTGATTAAAGTATAAGCATTTTTCTGAGCAGTAAACTTCGAGCATAACTACATTACTTAGTATATTGAATCTTTGTGTGACACAAGATATTGGAGTCTGAAAAAAGGTATTTAAATATTTTGTATGATTTTGAAAGGATATATATTTTTATCTCTGTGATATCAATCACTTATCCTGCATGAATTTCAAAAACCCATTTTCCATAAATTCCCGATGGAAATTCAGGCTTTTCCTGATTTACTGCAAAGAGCGATCTTTAATATCATATTGGTAGAAAAAATATTGAAAGCTGCGTATGCAGGTTCCAAATTGAGTGTAACATGAACGCATATATCATTAATGTATAAAAAATCAGGAACCCAAGACTGATGAACTCGCAAAAAGTCCGAAGAAACAAATGAAGCCACAATATGTGGTATACCGAAATGCATATAAGCACTACATGGTGTGGTTACAAAGTCATTTTTCGACTTTTTGCGAGACCATCAAGACTGGTTATCAGAACCGATATTCACCAGCCGGTACCCAATGTCAAATATCGATTTACCAGTATTCTAAAGGGAGTTATCCATGAACGAAAAAATCCTCATCATCGATCGTGAGCCGGATATCCGAAAAACCCTTGAATCTCTTTTAAGAAAAGAAGGGTATCAGAGCAGGAGTGCTTCAAACGCCAAAGAGGCGATCGAAACTTTCAAATCCGAACCATTGGACCTGGTTATGATGGATATCAGAATTCCGGGAACTGATGGTATAGAACTCATGAAGCAACTGAAAAAAATAGATTCGGACATAGAGATCATTGTTCTTACCGGAGCAGTGAGCGTTGATAATGCTGTGAAGGCATTGAGAGGCAAGTTGGCCTTCGATTTTTTGACGAAACCTTTGAAAAACAAAAACGAACTGCTCTTAACGATCAGGGAAGCTTTAAATAAAAGCAGATTAAACAAAAAAAGAAAAGCCTCTGAAAAAGAATTAAAAAAGTCCTACATGAGAATGGAAACTAGAATTCGGGAGCTGGATGGTGAATTGCGTAAAACCGCCGGAAATCGGATTTTGGGGAAAAAGATCCTTATTGTGGATGATGATTTGAATATTCAGAAATTACTTACCAAAATGCTTTCTCTATATCAATACCCGGCAGAGGCGGCCTCAGACGGATTTGAGGCTGGTTTAAAGGTCATGGAGTTTAAGCCGGATCTTATAATCCTGGATCTGTTTATGCCGAGGATGAGTGGTTTTGAGATGTGCAAGCGGATAAAGAAAAATTCAGCAACCTCTCATATTAAGATATTAATTATCACCGGTTATGACACCCAAGAGAACAAGAACCGAATTATGGAAGCGGGTGCTGATGATTATCTGGCAAAGCCTTTGAAGAAAGAGATATTTCTTAAAAAGGTAGAGAAACTGTTAAAAGGGCCATAAACTTGTGGATCGGCCCTATCATTTCATTTCAACCCTTGAATCCATAATCCTTGAAGCCTTTTCCCTAATTCATCCCCCTTGCAACTCGCGCTTCCAATTTTTGGATTGCGATAGAGCACGGCAGCGTAAGCAACAGATACATCACCGCAACTGTAATCCAGATCTCCATAGTGAGCAGGGTACCGGTCATCAGTTCATTGGCCCTGAAGGATAATTCAGGTATTGAAATGACCGAAACGATGGAGGAGTCCTTGATCAGGGAAACGAATTGTCCGGCCAATGGCGGTAAAATACGCTGGAAGGCTTGAGGCAGTATGATGTGTCGCATCTGCTGGTATTTGGTCATACCCAGTGAACGGGCTGCCTCCCACTGGCCTCTTTGAATGGACTGGATCCCGGCCCTGACAATTTCGGTGATATAGGCACCTTCAAAGATTGCCAGAGTGAACAGGGCGGACAGAAAAGTCGTCAGTTGCTCCGGAGGAGCCAAACAGAAAGTTACAAGCGTTACCAGGAAGTTGTCCCGGCCTTCTAAAGCGGCGCCGATGCTGCTGTATGGTAGAAGGTGGCTGCCGATGAAAAAGTAGACGATAAATATGATCACCAGCGGCGGCAGATTGCGCATGGTCTCGACATAGGTTCCGCTGATCAGTCTGAGAAACACCACATTGGAAGACCGACAGATCCCCATGATCGTACCCAGGATAATGGCCAGAATAGTGCCGAAGATACTGAGGCGGATGGTGTTGAACAGGCCCCACATCAGCACGTTGGATACCCATTTTCCGCTCTCCTCATCAAAGCGGTACAGGAATTGGGGAATTTTTCCCCAGTCCCATTTGTAGTTAAGCCCGATTTCAACCCGGTAATAGGTGGCCACAGCAGCAACGATAAAAATACCGATTACAATAAAGTCGGATTTTTTCAACTTAAGATTTTTCTTGTACATGGGTCTTCCTGAAACTTATCTAGTGCCCATCCACAAACGGCATCTTTTGGCCCAGAGCGGCGTTTTCGCTCTTTTGAAATCCTCGACATAGCCCGCTATGCCCGCGGTTTCGAAATTGCCCAAGCCTTGCTCTGAACCAAAATCTACCATTTGTGGACGGACACAATCTATAAAAGCCCAATGAGCCGGCGTTTGATGCCGGCACCATTGAGCTTTTTCTATCCGGAAAATTATTTAAGCAGTGATTCCCATTCCAGGCTCTTCCACCAATAGTCGACCTTCTTTTTGATAAAACCGTTATTGCGTACAGTCATGATCCAGTTGTTCAGATAGGCCAGGGTATCCGGGTCACCCTTGGGAACGCCGATGCAGATTGGCTGTTGCACCAGATTTTGATCCAGCAAAACTAGGGATTCGGGATATTTGGCGGCCAACTGGGCCGGTTGAGGCGCCGAGGCCAGCAGGGCGGTCGCCTTGGCGTTCAGGAGTTCCTGCACCAAGGGGCCTTCATCCGGAAATAGCCGAACCGTGGCATTTTTGTATGTTTCCTTGGCCAAAGCGCCACCGGTGGTGCCGACTCGTGCAACAATCGTATTGCCTTTTTTATCCAGATCCATATAGTTGGTGATTCCAGCCGCAAATTTCTTATGCACCACGACATTCATGCCCGAGTAATCATAGGGAGTCGTAAAATTGATTTTCAAGGCCCGCTGGGGCGTTCCGGTCATACCGGCGATAATCATATCAAACTTTCCGGTCAGCAACGATGGAATGAGGCCTTCCCACTTGGTGGGCACAAACTCAATCTTGACGCCCATGTCTTTGGCCAGTCGCTTGGCGACATCGATCTCGAATCCGATCCACTCTCCCTTTTTATCCTGCATGGCCCAAGGTACGAATGAGGCAAGACCAACTCGAAGTTTGCCTTTGCGCATCACCTTATCGATAATGCTGGACTTGATAAGTTGCTTGTTGATTTCATCGGCAGACACAGACCCGGCAAAACAGAACATCAACGTCATCAAAACAGCCGTTGTAATCGTCAACACACGTCTTTTCCCTGTCATCTTTTTTTTCATCATTTCCTTCTCCTTTGTTGTTGTAGGTGATAGTGGATTTTGAAAGTTTCTTCCGGTTTGCCTTACTTTAATGGTGATTTTGCTGATACTCACCAAGCTGCTTTAAAAAGGTTAATTGATCCAATTGTTTCTTAAAATCTCAGCCTGCGATATATCATTTCCGATGCGTTATAACGAGCGTCGGGGAGTTCAACACTAAAGAATTTGGCTGAGAAAAAGCTTCGTACGATCTTTTTTGGGATCCATAAAAAAGTGCTCCACCGTTCCTTCTTCCACCTTCATGCCACCCTCCATAAAAATAACCCAGTCACTAACTTCCCGGGCAAATCCCATTTCGTGAGTAACGACAACCATGGTCATGCCCTCGACAGCGAGGTCCTTCATCACCTCAAGGACCTCCCCGATCATCTCCGGATCAAGTGCACTGGTTGCCTCATCAAACATCATGATTTTCGGTTTCATCGCCAGGGCCCTGGCAATGGCCACCCTCTGTTGCTGCCCCCCGCTGAGCTGGCTGGGCAAACATTCGGCTTTATCTGATATGTCCACCTTCTTTAGCAACTGCATGGCTTTATCTTCAGCTTCATCTCTAGATCGTTTGCGGACGAGCATCTGTGCCAGAACAATGTTTCTCAGAACCGTCAGGTGTGGGAAAAGATTGAAATGCTGGAATACCATGCCCACTTCCTTGCGGATTTCCAGGCGGTTTTTCTTGTTGTCGTCAAGTGGAATGCCGTCAATCGTGATGGAGCCCGAATCAATTTCCTCCAACCCGTTGAGGCATCGTAGAAAAGTTGATTTTCCGGACCCGGACGGTCCGATAAGAACCACTACCTGGTTGCGACGGATATTCGTGGAAAAGTTTTTCAGCGCGACAACGCCGTTAGCAAAAGTCTTGCAGATGCCGTCAGCGCGAATGATGTATTCACCAAGTGGTTTAGTGCTCATGCGAAAACCTCAATAGTTAACATAATCGTCATCCATATTTATTTAAACCATCTCTACCACTTTTGGGCAGACGGTAATCAATAAACTCAAGAAATGACTCTGTAGCGCTTTTCAAAATAAGCCACAATCCGCGACAGTGTGAGAGCCAGAGCCAGATAAATTGCTGCGATGGTAAAGAATACTTCAAATATTAAAAAAGTCTCCGAGGCGATTTCGTTAGCCTGCATGGTCATCTCGTATACAGCAATGACACTGACCAAAGACGAGTCCTTGATCAGGGAAATCGCCTGGCTGGTCAACGGCGGAAGAATACGCCGTATGGCCTGGGGCAGGATGATGTAGCGATAGTTCTGGTACGTGCTCAGCCCCAGGGTGTAGGAGGCTTCCCATTGTCCCTTGTTGACGGCAACGATGCCTGCCCGGTAAATTTCCGAGGCATAGGACCCTTCAAACAGGCTCAGCGCCAGAACCGCGGCGGCGAACCGATCGATATCCAGAATGGGAGCGATGACGAAATACATAAAAAATATTTGCACCAACAGGGGTGTGTTGCGTGTCAGTTCAAGGTAGACGCGGGCAACCCCTCTTGCCGGCAAGGAGTTGGAGAGCCGCATCAACGCTGTGACCAACCCGATGATGTAGGTCAAAATAAGGCTGATCCAGGTGATGTTGAGCGTAATTTTGAGTCCTTGCAGAATCGGCCCTGCAATGAATCGACCGTCATCGAATTGATAAAGGTGCCGGGGCATCCGAAACCATTGCCAGTAATACCCCTGATCTTCAGCCCCTTTTAACAACAGCATCACCCCCCCGGCCAGCAGAACCAGGTATGCCGAGATATCAAAGAGATGATTCCGTTTAATAAATTGATAGATTGAAGTGATCATAGGCCTGCAGATTTCACTTTGATCCTGGTTTTCCGACAAGATGGGCGTGGGCCCGTTTGACGACTCGGTCCATTTCTTTCCGAATTTTATCGGGCAGAGGTTGGGATTTTAATTCTTTTTCAAGTGTCTTATACCTTTCAACGGCGTGTTCGTAAAGGTCTTTCTTACCTTTTGATCGCCAATGATCCAAACTGTCGGCGATAAAAAGGCTGGGACGTAAATTTTCTCTGCAAAGTTGTTGTATCGTATCGCTCTATCGCAAATAAGAGGGGACCGTATTTAAGCACACTAGCTCACATCGGAAAAACCGGTGGGGCCGTTTAGATCGAAAAAAATTAATCCTTGGTATGCGCACGCCGCCGCAGCTGGCTTCCGCCTTCGGGCCCGAAGGTCGCAACAGGACGCCACCATAGCGGAACCTGGATGCTTTCACGGGTCAACCGGCCGCGCCCCTTTGCCGTTTCCCGGGCCGTCTCATAGCCTGCCTGGGCATGACGCACCACGCCGATGCCGGAATCAGTGGTCATACACGCATCGAGACGAAAATCCGCCTCGTCGCTGCCGTCGGCGATCATGGTTACACCCGTGTGGACCGCTTCCCCCATGGAATAATTGGCTTGAATGGCGATGAGATCACACATGGCCGCACAGTTCAAAAGCGCATTTAACATGGGCCAGTCGGAAATCAGATCGCTACCGTCTTTCATCTTTTCCGATTCAAATGTGGGATTCACGATGGACCCTGAATCCAGGTTGTCCCGTGAAAAGGCGACAGGGCCTTTCACTTCGCCTTGTTTGATCAGCTCATTGACTTTGAGTGCAAAGGCTTTCCTCTCCCCGAACCCCAGGTAGCATACCCGGGCCGGAAGCCCTTCAATGGGCAGGTTTTTCCGAGCCAGATTGATCCATTTCACTGTTAGTTTGTCGTCCGGAAACATTTCCAGGGCCAATCGATCCAGACGTTTTAGATCGCTTTTTTCGCCGGAAATACAGGTCCAGCGGAAAGGACCCCGTCCCTCACAGAACAGGGGACGAATATACTCTGCCACAAACCCCGGTATGATCATGGCCTCCTCTTGGGGCATACCGGCATCACGGCATTCCTTTCGAATGGAAGTGCCGTATTCAAATACCTGAATGCCTCTCTTTTTGGAAAACGCATTCATGGCTCTTAGCTGCTTGATCATGGATTTTTTAGCTTTATCAAGATAGCGGTCACGGTCTGCAACCCTTAGGTCTTCCGCTTCCGTGGGTGTGAAACCTTCGGGTATGTATGAAAGCGGATCATGACAGGGGCACATTTCAGTGACGATATCCGGCTCAAAGCCCTTGTCGTATGCTTCCCAGAACAGTGTAGCGGCGTTGCCCACAACACCGATGGCGAGCGCCCTTTTTTCCCCGGCTGCCTGTTTGGCCATTTCAATGGCCACATCCAGATTTTTTGCCTTGATGTCCGTAAAACCGATTTCGATCCGTTTGTCGATAATGGCTTCGTTGACATCCACGGCGATACAGATACCGCCGTGCATGTTCATGGCGCGGGGTTGATTGGACCCCATGCCGCCGTGTCCTGCCGTAAAAAGAATCCTTCCTGCCAGAGATCCGTTGAAATGCTGATCGGCAATCGCGCCAAGCGTTTCAAAGGTGCCCTGGATCACCCCCTGGGTGCCAATATATTCCCACGGTGCCGCCGTGTATTGTGCAAACATGGTGAGATTTTTTTCCTGAAGATCATAGAATGTAGGCCAGGTTGCTTTCATGATATTGGTGGTTGCCATTATCACACGGGGAGCCAGCTTGTGGGTTTTGAATATCGCCACAGGCATGCCCGATTGTACCACCAGGGTTTCGTCGTTTTCCAGATTTTTAAGGGAGTCGACAATGGCGTGGTAGGATTCCCAGTTTCGGGCGCACTTTCCGATACCTCCGTAGGTCACCAAATATTCCGGCGCTTCCGCGTTTTCCATATTGTTTTCCAGCATTCTCAAAAGGGTTTCCTGTTTCCACCCCTTACATCGAAGGGTATCTCCGCGCTGGGCCTTCACTTCATACAATATTTCCGGTTTCATGCTCTGTCCTCCTTGTCGACCTTATGATAAAAACTTTATAATAACCCTTTTAGTGACCCGGATAAGTAAAAGGGAGTGTTTGTCTTTAAACCGTGTCGAAGGTTTCAAGAATTTCCTCTTGCTTGATCAGTTGGGCAAGCCGGGCAATATCCGTTGTCATCTCCTTGTCCTTTTCATAGAAATCGACGTAATTTCGAACGATGCGATGGGCGATTCGGGATCCCACGCCAAGGCGCTCCGGACCCTTTTCCCGAAGATCGACCTCCTGTGCCGCGCAGAGGAATTCGATGGCAACCACGTGGGTTACATTCTCGAGAATCTCCCATAAGTGACGGGCACCGTTCGCCCCCATGCTCACATGGTCCTCCTGGTCGGCACTGGTGGGGATCGAATCGACACTGTCCGGGTGGGAAAGGGTCTTGTTATCCGATACCAGCGAAGCGGCGGCATATTGCGCAACCATCAAACCGGTGTTAAGCCCGGTAGGGGCAATCAGCATGGAGGGCAAACCGAAATTCAACGCGGGTGTGAGCAGAGTGAAAGAACGTCTCTCAGAGATATTGGCAACTTCGGACATAGCGATGGATAAAAAATCCATCATAAACGCCAGGCCTTCTCCGTGAAAATTTCCTCCGGATAGACAGAGATACGGCTCACCTTCATTCGATTCAAGAATTAACGGATTGTCTATACTGGCGTTTAACGTCCGTTCGATATACCCTCGTGCAAATGCAACGGTGTCTTTGACAGGGCCTAATACCTGGGGGATGCACCTTAAACAGTACGCATCCTGAACCTTGTCTGTGGAATCCACCAGCCGGCTGCCATGCATCAGGTTATTTAAATTTTCGGCTACTGAAATCTGACCCTTCTGGTTTGCCGCTTTGTGCAGAGTCGGATGAAACGCGTCGGATGCCGCCAGCATGGCCTCGAGGCTCATGGCTGCGGCGACTTCGCTGTGCCGGATCAGCTTTTCGCACCTTTCAACCGCCAGACAACCGATTGCAGCCATAAAGGCGGTCCCATTGATCATGGAGTTTCCCTCCTTGGCAATCAGCTTGAGCCTGGGAATGCCGGCTTTGCCCATGGCCTCGTCACCGCTCATCAGTTCTCCCTCATACCAGGCTTTCCCGCTAAATCCCCCTCCGTCGGCATCACAGGTCGCCACGGCAGCAATCGTGGCTAGAGGCACCAGATCGCCGCTAGCCCCCAGAGAACCTTTTTCAGGGACATATGGGGTGACGCCCTTGTTGAGCATCTTGATATACGTTTCCACAACTGTCGGTCGAACTCCGGACGGACCGCCGGCCATGGTATTGGCCCGGATGACCATCATGGCCCGAACGATCGTTTTGGGTAGAGGATCACCGATGCCGGCCACATCAGCCAGGATAACATTTCTGGAAAGTATACCGGCCTGGTCCGGATCGATGGTCTCAGTGGCATGAGAGCCGAATCCGGTATTGATTCCGTAAAACACGGTGTCTTTTTTTTGAATTTCATTATTCAGCCACTGCTGTGTTGCCGTCATGCGTGCTTTTGTCTCCGGGTCGAGCGATTTCACCATCGCTTTTTCCCGGGCAACGTCATTGACCTCTTCAATTGTCAGCGCTTTTCCGGTTATTTCAATTGCTTTCATATCGACTGTTTCCTCACGACAACTTTACCGTTTTTAATGACAATCCAAACGGCGTTATTGCCGATTCTATAAATGATATCTTCAAAAAGAGGCAGATCCCAGATCTGGATGTCTGCCTGGTATCCTTTGGCCAGACATCCGATTTGTTTTTCACGTCCAATCGCGCGGGCGGCGTTGGTGGTGGCTGCCAGCATCGCTTCCTCGGGGGCCATGCCGTGGTTTCTGCAGGCCAGCTGCATCACCAGCTGCATGGATTCGGTCCAGTTTCCAGGGTTTAAATTGGTACCCAGTGCCAGGGTCATGCCGGCGTTTAGCATACGTCGTGCATTAAATGGGTTTGGATGGGCGACAACAAAGTCGAGCGCCGGCAGTACGACACCCACTACACCGCTTTCAGCCATAAGACGCATCTCTTCTTCGGAAGTATAATTGAGATGATCGGCAGATTTTGTCGGAAGCGCTGCTGCAAGTGAGCTGCCGCCAAGATTGGCGTAGGCATCGGTATGAATCCGGGGCGCCAGGCCACTCTCCATGCCCGCTCTAAGTACAATTTCCGATTCCTTGACCGTGTAATACCCAACATCACAGTAGATGTCGCAAAATTCCGCCAGATTTTCATTTGCCACCAAAGGGATCATCTCGTCTGTCAGCTCACGGATATAGGCGTTCCGCTGATTTGAATCTCCACGGTCCATTTCCGGTGGAAAATCGTGGGCTCCAAGAAATGTGGATACCACTTCTATCGGTTGCGCCTGGGCCAATCGTTGATTCACACGGAGCATCTTGAGTTCGTCGGGCCGGTTCATGCCGTAACCGCTCTTGCTCTCAACGGTCGTGGTCCCATACCCAAGCATCCGCTTCAGCCGGTCCAGAGCCCCGAGAAAGAGCTCGTCTTCACTGGTTTCCCGGGTCATGGCAATGGAGGCGGGGATACCGGTTTTCAACCCCATGGCTTCGATTGCGGCAATACTTTGGGTCATCTTAAGAGCAAACTCCTTAGCCCGTGACCGGCCGAATACCACATGCGTGTGGCAATCCACAAAACCGGGTGCTACGATCATGCCGCCGGCGTCTAGAACCTCGGCCCGGGTCAAATCGATATTTTTCTCAAGTTCAATCCGTAAATCTGCTGCGATTATTCGCCCATCCGCCACAGCAAGAGCGCCATTTGGAATTCTTCCTAAAGGATCATTTTCCGTTGAAACACAAGTAATCAGTTCAGCGGCATTTTCGATCAAAAGATCTGCTTTGGGTTTTGTCGCAATTGCGCCTTGCATCGTTATTCTCCGGTCCATCCGATCAAAGCGTTTTCTATAATTTGGTCCATGGAAAAATCGTGGGTCTGAAGGTAGTAGCGCAGAATCTGTCCCATTGCGCCAAGGGGTACCGGACCCACCAGCTCGGTACCGGCTACGCTGACCCCATACCTCGCGGCTTCCCGTTTCACAGCTTCCATGACCATGGGAATGGGGGTTTTTTCATAGTGGGTCAGATTCATGGATACCTGAACCATACCCTCCTTTTTCAGCGAGAGCCCGATGGCCCGCACATACCTGAATCCGCCGTTGATGAAGCGGACAGTTTTGGCAATGCTTTGGGCGATTTCGATATCGGTCGTTGCCAGATTAATGTTGAAGGCCACCAGCGGAAAACGGGATGACACCTGCACCGAACCGCTTTTGGGAATGAACTTGCAGGGGCCTTCATCCGGCGCCCACTTTGGGTCTTTGAGCTTTTCAAAAAGGGCCTCATACTGTCCTTTTCTTACTTTGGCGAGGTTTTTCCGCTCGGGTTGAGTTGCTGCGTCCTCGTAAAAATAAACCGGAACGCCCAGTTTTTCTCCCACATACCGGCCAAAATTCCTTGCAATTGACACGGCCTCTTCTTCTGAGATTCCCCGGATGGGGATAAAGGGAACCACGTCTACGGCGCCCTGTCGGGGATGCGATCCCGTTTGACAGGTCATGTCGATCAGCTCCAGGGCGACTTTTGTCAACTGCTTAGTGGCCTCAACCACCGGTTCGGGTTGCCCGATATAAGTAATTACGGAGCGGTTGTGATCCGAATTGGATGAGTAGTCCAGCAGCATGACACCCGGCGTGGACCGGACTGCATCCACCACTTTTTCAACAATTGAAAGATCGGTACCTTCACTGATATTGGGGACGCACATTAGTGCTTTCATTTCAACTGCTCCTTTAAATTGGAAATATTATATTCTAAAACCGTTAACCTATTTTAAAATCGATTTCAGTCTCCCCTTGATCGCCTCGCTGGTTTTCAAATTCTTGATATAAGGAAGGTTAATCCTGACATTGGCCACACACCCATTTAGACCGGCTGTTGCCAGATAGCTCGCGCATTTAAGATCAGACGCGGCATTGGTATTGAAGCCGTTTTCTTCCAGGCTTCGGCAAAGTTTAAGAACCAGATGGCATCGCTTAGCGTTTGACAGCGGCACTTCTGCAGCGTGTGCCATGGCCTTTTGAATGGCCAAGCTGCGTGATGTTTTTTCGTCCGCCGTTTCTTTCGGCATTTTGTACGCTGAACTGACCCGGTCAAATGCCAGAGCATCCTCACGACCGCCGTCAAAGAGCTCTTGGGACAGTTTTTCCGCTTCGGCCGCGATCGTTTCATACTGCTCCAAAGGTGCCAGGCCCTTTTTGCCCATTGAAAGACGCGCAACCATGGCTGCCAGCCCGGCTGCCATCGCTCCGGCGATGCTCGACGCGGTGCCGCCGCCGGTAGAATTGTCGGTTGCATCCAGAACACGCAAAAAGGCATTGATATTTTGATCCATGAAAGAGCCCCTTTCTTTCTTTCTTGAAAAAAGTGTTGCAAACTTGTTGATATATATGTTATATGCAAGATATATATATGAAGATCGCACCTCTGTCAAGTGGTTTTCAAGTACCAAACCAGGGGCGTGAGTCGGCCCGATTGGGAAGTTGCGATACCGACAGTGACCTGTTTCAGTTTGTCGCTAAGGGTAATCAATGGACGTATCGGGAGGAGAGAATGGCTCTAAAAAGGGAAATTTATAAAAACCTGCGATACCGGATTATTACCAATGAGGTTAGCGCGGGTCAGCAGCTCTATGAAAAGGAGCTGATGAAGGAATATCAGATCGGTAGAACCCCTCTGCGGGAAATCTTTCAGGAACTCCAACGAAACGGGCTTATCGAGATCATTCCCAAGCTGGGAACACGTGTTGTCAGCCTGGATCTGCGAACCTTGCGCGAAACAATTCAGTTGCGACGGGAGTTGGAAGGGTTGGCTGCCGAACTGGCGGCACTGCACATTGAACCCGCCCAATTCGACAGACTGCAGCTTCTTCTCAAAAGTGCTGCAGAAGTTAAAACCAACTCTCTGGCCGCTCTAAAGAAACTGTCGAACATCGATTTGAAATTCCATCAGATCATCTATGATGCTTCGGGGAACCGACAGCTCAAGGAGATGATCGAAACGCTCCTTTACAAGATGTCCATGTATTGGTTCCAGGTTGGATTTACCGCCGGTGAATTCCGTCAACAGTTTGATGAACTGGAGAAACTTCGTCTGGCGATTGGAAAAAGAAATTATAAGGATGCAAAGGATATTATGAAACAGCACATCGACCATTTTACCCGACTGATTAAGGATAAAATATTGTAGACAGTTCCAGGGTAGCGATTATCGGCCTAGGGAGTCGATAGCCAAAGCAGTAAATAGTGCCTCAACAAAAACTCTTTTTTTCACCCATACCTGCGTTGGATATAAAACTGTAACCCCTAAAACAGAGTCCTATCCTTGCAGATAAAATTTAAATTTGCCTTATTATGAACGAAAAATTATACTTTTCGTTCGGGCACTAAATAATGGAAAACGAGCGACAATGATGAAAAAAGGTTTCAAAACAGAGTGCATTCCGGAATACCGGCTGCTGACTGATGACCAGATTAAAGAAATTCACCGGGCCACACTAGAACTCCTGCAGACCACCGGTGTCAAGGTTCTAAATGAAGAGGCGCTTTTGCTTTTAAAGGATGCCGGCTGCCGGATTGCAGATCATCACATCGTCAAAATTCCGGGACCGCTTGTGGAAGAGAGCATCAGATACGCACCTTCAAGTGTTACGGTTTATAACCGCCAAGGGAATCCGGCCATGCTGTTGGGGGGGACAAATACATATTACGGCATGGGAACCGACCTTCTCAATACCTGGGATCTAAAAACGGGTAAACTAAGGGCATCCTGTCTTCAGGATGTCATCGACTCCGCCATTGTCGGGGATTACTGCGACGAGATCGACTTTATCGCCTCCAACGCATTTCCCACAGATGTTCCGGGAAACCTCGCCTTTATCCTTGAATTCAAAGCGTTGATGGAAAATTCGATTAAGCCCATCTATTTCACCGCCGGGGGAACTGAGGACCTTTCCGTGATTTTGGAGATGGCCGCAGATGTTTTGGGAGGCGAGGAGAGGCTCCGAAAAAAACCCTTCTTAATACACTATGCCGAGCCCATCAGCCCGCTGGTCCACTCATCGGGGGCTGTTAAAAAACTGTTTATGTGCGCCGACAAGGGCATTCCCTTGAACTATGCACCGGCCCTTCTCTCGGGCGGCAGCGGGCCGGTTACTCTGGCCGGCGCCATCGTGGTCGCCAATGCCGAAGCCCTCAGTGGCCTGGTCATCCAACAGTTGAGAACCAAAGGCGCTCCTGCCATCACCGGGTTCAGTGCCACGCCCCTGGACCTGCGCACGGGAACCACTGTTTATGGCAGCCCGGATGAGCGGTTGACCCATTCCGCCTGCTGTGATCTCTACCATTATTACGGTCTTCCGGTCTGGGGCGAGGCCGGTTGCAGCGATTCCGGATCTTTGGATGAACAGGCTGGCATGGAATCGATGGCTTCCATTATGATGGCTTCACTGGACGGCTGCAACCTGGTACACAACATTGGGTACCTTGGGCAGGGTCTGGTCGGGTCCGTTGCCTCGGTGGTCATGTGCAGCGAAATCATCAGCTATGTCCGGCGGATGATGCACGGTTTTGAAATCTCCAAAGATCGGATCGGCCTAGACACTATTCACGAAATTGGACCGGGGGGTAACTTTCTCTCCCATGATCAGACCCTGAAGTATTTTAAGGAGGAGCACTGGGTTCCGCGATTTATCAACCGTCAGAGTCCTGAGAACTGGCAAAAAAGCGGCGGTAAACGTTATCAGGAACGGGTTGTGGATAAAGCTTTGGATATCCTGGACACCCACAAGCCGGACAGACTGTCCGATGCATCGGTCAAACGGCTCGATGTAATAATAGAGAAAGCGACCGATAGACTCTTGAATATTCAGTTTTCCGTATAGAGTTTAAGTGGTGCCTGAACCAAAACCGGGATTTTTTGTTCGGATCAAGGAGGATTAAAATTTTAAACCCAAGCATACACCTCTGCTCCGAGAATTACAATTTTATACCCAACGCAGATATGAACGAAAAAAACAGTTTTCGTTCAGGCGCTAAATAGTGTCCGTCCACAAATGGTAGATTTTGGTTCAGAGCAAGGCTTGAGCAATTTTGAAACCGCAGGCATAGCGGGCTATGTCGAGGATTTCAAAAGAGCGAAAACGCCGCTCTGGGTCAAAAGATGCCGTTTGTGGATGGACACTAAATAGAAAAGGAGACCAACACTCATGCGAGCCAGGGCCGTCATCGAAAACGGGACCATTCCGACACTCTGCAGGCAGTGCGCACAACACTGCGGGATTTACGCACACGTGAAAGAAGGTTGCGTCACCAGGATCTTCGGCAACAAGTCTCACCCGGTAAACCAGGGGATGATCTGTCCCAAAGGTCGAAACGCACCGGAATGGGTTTACCATCCAAAGCGGTTGACCGGATGTCTCAAACAGACGACAAGCGGCGGGTTTGCGGCGATAGAGTATGAAAAAGCCCTGGATGAAATCGCCCAAAAAATGCTGAATATCAGGGATCAATCCGGGGCTCGTGCCATGAGCACCTGGACCGGTGAAGCCATCGGGTTTCTCCAGCAGGAGGCGTATGCCCAGCGTTTTATCCACGCCTTTGGGTCGCCTAATTTTTTTACAGCAGATTCCGTCTGCTTTGCCCTGCGTTTCATGGCATATGCAACCTGTCAGGGGTACTGGACATACCCGCCGGATTTCGCCAGGGCCAAAATGACCCTTCTTTGGGGATCGAACCCAGCCTACTCTCATCCACCCTTCATGCAGCGCATCAACCGGTCCCGGAGGCAGGGCGGGCGACTGGTGGTCATCGATCCCCGCCGATCTGTTGCTGCTAAAAAAGCGGACCTCTTTTTACAGCTGCGGCCGGGCACGGATGCGGCACTGGCGTTGGGTTTAATCCGTTTCCTCATCCATGAAAAAGCCTTTGATGAGGTATTTGTAAAAAAATACAGTATCGGATTCGATGTGCTGGCCGCATCTGTAGAAATGTTCACAGTACGATATGTGTCCCGGCAGACAGGCCTCGAACCAGAGGCCATAAATGCCCTGCAGAAGATGATGCTGGACTGCCTGCCCCAGTGTGTCAGTTTTCCGGGAATTTCCCTGGAACACCAAACCAACGGATTCCACACCATACGGGCCATTGCCTCTCTGAGTGCTTTGTGTGGGGCAATTGACATAAAAGGTGGGGAGCCGTGGAACAAAAATATCCGGGTCAACAGCCTTAACCCCCTGAACAAAAAGCAGTTTAAAGAAATGGATCCGGCCGGGTATGCGTGTTACCCCCTCTTTTATGAGGTGATGCAGAAATGCCATTCGATTCCCGGGATCGATCACATGTTGGGGCAGGGGAGGTATCCAATAAAGGGGTTGATCTTTTCCGGAACCAACCCGGTGTTGACAAACCCCAATGCTAAAAAAGTTGCCGGAGCTTTTGCCGGGCTGGATCTTTTGGTGGCACGGGATCTTTTCATGACCAAGAGCGCAGAGCTGGCACACTATATCATACCGGCAGCATCTTTTTTAGAGCGCAGTGAACTCCATTTTTACCCGGATACCCAACGGGTGGGGCTTTCACAAAAAGTCCTGGAAGTTGAGGGCGTGTGGGATGAGTATACTTTCTGGCATGACCTGGCACACCGGCTGGGATTTGGTGAGACCTTTTTCCCGTGGGAGAATGAGGAAGCAGTGAATCGCTGGCTTCTGGAACCAACGGGTATTTTACTCGAAGCGCTGGCCGCCAAACCCCAGGGGCTAGTCTATGATGAAAAGGCCGAGCATCAGAAATTTAAAACCCGGCCTTTTCCAACCCCTTCCGGAAAATTTGAGTTTGCCTCGGAGCATCTCAATAAGCTGAACTGCTCTTCTTATCCGACATACACCCCACCCGAATATTTAATTTCCGCGACACCTGAGTTCCCCTTAAGAATGATCAGCGGGACGCGAAAAGCGATTTACTATCATTCCCGTTTTCGTGAAATCAGAAAATTTAAAAAGGCGATTCCTTATGCACAGGCAGAAATTCACGAAGATGATGCCGTCGAACTTAAAATAAAGGACGGGGAGAAGGTAAAAGTGATTTCAAAAATAGGGGAACTCATTATTCCGATAAAGATTATAGAAAAGGGTAGCATTTTAAAGGGCTTTATTGAAATCCCCCATGGCTGGAATGATGCGAATGTCAACTGTTTAACCGATGATCAAGATGTTGATCCCGTGGGCGGATATCCAAATTTAAAAATGGTACCCATCCGGATTGAGCGGTTGGTCTGAAATCGCACTGATTTTAGTTTGGCCTTGAAAAAACCCAATCCTCCGGGCTGGAATTCTTTACTTTTGATTCAGAATATGATCGGGAACGACCCCTTTGAGGTGGGGAAAAGTGTCCTTCATATGTGGAAATTGGGTCGCCTCCATGAGCTGCCACTGAAAGTTTTCTTCCAGGGTCAGTTCCATGTATTCCACATTCCGGGATATTTTGTCCGCTTCCAGGCGTTTGTTACGGTTTAACAGGGCGATCCGGCATCCGTCCCCGGCAGCATTGCCCACGGATACAATTCGATCGATGGCACAATCGGGAAGCATGCCGATGACGAGTGCCTGGGCGCAATCGATGTGGGCGCCGAAAGCCCCGGCAAGTTTAATGCTCTCAATTTGATCGATATTTAATTTTCGCATCATGAGTTTGCACCCGGTGTAGATAGAGGCCTTTGCCATCTGGATCTGACGGATGTCATGCTGGGTGATGACGATATCTTTTCCAATGCTGGTCTCGTTTGCCCATGCTAGTACAAATTCCTTAATTTCGGTTTCGGGATGCTTTCGAAACCGCTTTGGATGTTGGTTGGTTTTACTGAAGGCGCCGCTTTTCGCAACGATACCGGAAAGGAAAAGCTGTGACACGGCATCCAGAATTCCGGAACCGCAGATGCCTTTGGTTTTCATTTCCTCGGGCTCTGAATAACGCCGCCATGAATCTCTTCCGATGACCCGATAATCGACTTCGTGAGTTTTTGGATCGATTTTCACCCGTTCGATGGCACCCGGAGCGGCTCGCATTCCAAATTCGATCTGGGCTCCCTCCAGAGCGGGCCCTGTGGCACATGAAGAGCAGATCAATCGGTCTTTATTTCCCAGCACCAGCTCACCGTTGGTTCCAATGTCGATAATCAACTGTATCTGTTTTTGAAGGTGGGGTTCCTCGGCCAGAATGACTCCTACGTTATCACCGCCGACAAACCCGGCCTCACTGGGTAACATGAATATATACGCCGCGTTATTAATACGGATCCCAAGATCACGGGCTTTGATATCCAGGCTGTGATGCACGGCCGGGGTGAAAGGGATCACTCCCAGCGGTTCAGGGTCCAGCTTCAAAAGGATGTGATGCATGGCTGTGTTGCAGGCAATGCTGATATCCTGAATATCCTCACGTTTTATACGAAACAAACGTTTTGCTCGATCTTCGGCGTTGTTGTCGGGGTACGGAAGTTCATATTCCCGCGACAAGATCTGGTCGATGAGACCGTTCAAACCCTTTATAAGATCGGTGCTCATCCGTTCTAAACCGTCGTCGTTATCCATATGAAATGAAATTCGTGATACGACGTCTTCTCCGTACTTGACTTGGGGATTCATCATGGAAAGCGTATCTATCACCTGTCCCGTCTTAAGATTGCACAGGTAGACGGCGACAGTCGTTGTGCCGATGTCGATGGCAAGACCGAAACTTAACAGGTTGTGTCCGTGCCGGACACTTATAATTTCCCGGTCCATCCATACTGTGACGGTTGCTTCCCATTTTCCGGCTTTCAATTTTTTGTGAAGATCCCGGAGCACGGTGAAATCAATACCCAAAGATTTGATAGCGAAATCTTTTTCCATTGCATCACAGATTCTCTCAAAATCACCGGCAGGATCCTCAAGGGAGGGGGGGACCGGTTTTATCTCGTACTGTTTCACCGCCGGGTTAAGTGTAATGTCAAGTGGCCTTGCCGCTTTACTAACCACTTGTTTACCCGCTCTCGCCGCTTCCGGAAGGAAAATGAGCAGGTCGTCTTCTACTGTGGCGACACAACCCATACGATATCCATTTTCCTTTTCATCAGCTGAGATATATTTTTCTTCTCCGGTTTGCCAGGGGCCGGCATGAATATACTTTGAATCGATACCCATCTTTTTGAAGATCCCCTGTTCAATGCGAATCTTACATTTGCCGCAAATCTGTTTTTCGCCGCAAGGCGTTTCTATATCCACGCCGAGTTGTCGTGATGCTTCAACTATGGAGATTCCCGTGGGAACGCGTCCCCTTCTTCCTGAAGGTTGAAAAATGACCATGGCCGTTTTGAATTTCATGGTAAATATCCTCAGTAACACCTGATGTTATCGGTTGTGGGATTAAAATTGTTGTTAATGGTATGAAACCATATCCAAGTTACGCTAGACCTTTTCTATTCGAACGGGAACGCCCTTCAAAAGAGGAAAACCGCTGATAGGATCGTTGATGGCGTCGAAGGTGGTGAAGTTGATTCTCCAATCTTCCCAGCCGTGATACATCTCTATGACACCTTGGCGCAGCTCGGCTTTATGGACGATTTTTGCCTCGACCACCAGAGTTCCGATTTTTGAGACGATCCGAACCGGTTCCCTTTGGCTGATACCCAACTTTGCGGCATCATCCGGATGGATTTCAACTTCAGCTTTGGGATGCAGTTTCCGAAAATTTTCTATATTTTGATGCCTGGAGTGATAAAACAGGGTCTTGCGGGCTCCAGTCGTGAGAAGAAAAGGGTATTTTTTTGATTTTTTGCGAAGGTGATAGGGTGGTACATATTCCGGGATCTCCGCAAAACCAAACTTTTTTAAATAAGGAGAGGCAAACTCCATTTTGCCCGAAGCTGTTGGCAGGGGACGGGATAGATGTTTTTTAAAAGTTAGGGGTTTGTATTGAATCCCTTCCGGATGGGCCCTGAGCTGCTTAAGTCGGATTTTCGACGGTTCCAGGATATATTGATTAACCCGGGTTTCATTTTTCCAGGGGAAGTAGCGTTCACCCATATTAAGCTTGTGGGCGAGGTCGTGCCAGAGCATGTATTCGTCTCTGATGCCCGGAATATCCACTACCTTGTTGGTGAGATAGACACGTTGATATTTAGTATCCACATGGATTTCCGAACGTTCTAAAAAAGAGGCGGCGGGGAGTATATAATGCGCCATGCGGGCTGTTTTTGTCAAAAACAGATCATTGACCACCAAAAGGTCAAGGGACCCGAGCGCCTCTTCCACTTTGGAAGTGTTGGGGTTGGTTACGGCCGGGTTGGCGGCAGTGATAATGAGCCCTTTTAGCGGGTAATCGCCGTTGCCGAGCATGTAATCCATGGCGGTCATTGAATGGCATTCTTTACGAAGGTCGTAAAGCACCGGAAACCGGTCCGCACCGATCGGTTTTTCCCCCTCGAGGGTCAGCTCTTCATACAGGGTCAGCTTGTTTCTTTGCAGGTCTTCGGGCCAGGTGATTCCGCAATCGATATCAAGAGCGCCTGTAAGACAGGACAGGATTACCAGGGCTCGGATGTTGTCAACCCCGTTGTCGTGGTGTTCCAGGCCGGCCCCCATATAGAAACTAATCTTGGGGCGGTTCTCAATAATCAGTTGGGCAATTCTGATCACAACATCCGCATACACACCGGTCTGTTCTTCAACATATTCAGGTGTGAACTTTTCCGCATAGTTGATGACTGCTTCAAATCCCGTACTGTAACGTTCGATCAGCTTGTGATCATAGCTATCGGCCTTCACTAAATAACGGATCAGACCCCATGCCAGAGCGCCGTCGGTGCCGGGCAGCGGTTGGGCGAAAACATCGGCATAGCAGGCAATGGGATTGAGCCGAGGGTCGATTACCACCAAATTGGACCCATTTGCCTTGGCATCGGCAAACTCGGCCATAAACGGCGGGTGGCAAACGGGTGGGTTGGTGCCGAAAAGCAGAATCAGATCCGCCCTGGCATAATAAGAAAACGGGTTCCAGAATCCGGTGACAAGGTAATGTGCCAGATATCTGCCGTTATAACATGCGGAATCGTTCGAAAAATAATTGGGTGTACCAAAGGCGTGTGCGAACCGGCGGGCATACTCCTCCTGCTGCTGAAAGCCGACGGCTTCACCTTTCCATATCCCTATGGATCGGGCCCCGAAGCAGTCTTTTATTTTTTGCATTTTTGCAGCGATTTCAGCCATCGCCGTTTCGCGGCTGATTTCCTCAAATGAGCCGTCGGCCCGTCTCCTCAGCGGCTTGCGGATACGATCGGGGTGATAAAACATATCCAGCGCTGACTCTCCCCGTGGACACATTCTACCCTGATTGCTCGGGTTTCCTTTTCCAGGTGTAATTTCCACCATTTTGCCATCCCGGACGTGTACATCAATACTGCAGCGGTTGCCACACATCCGGCACAGGGTTTTGACAACACCGTTTTCAATTACCGTTTTGCCCGTCAATGGTCATCATCCTCATGGGCCATGACGGCACGGAGGCCTATGTGCAGATCAGCCTGTTTATGTTTGAGTTCTGCAAGCGATTTGATGCTGCCGAAATGGAGGGCTCTTGCCATGCACATCTGCACGCACTTTGGATTGCCGCCGCACAGGTCGCACTTGGTCGCTCTTTGAATGGAATCATCTATTTGCATGTACCCGAAAGGGCATGCCGTGACACACAACCCGCATCCGTGGCAGATCTCTTTGTCAACGATAACGGCCGCCGTCTCAGGATCATGTTTTATCGCATCGACCGGACACACATCCATACAGAGAGCGTTTTTGCACTGAAGACAAGTGCCGGTCTGAATCCGTCGCCGATCCATGTCCACATTTACAAATATATTGGGACTCCAACCTTTTTTTTGTTTTGCCTGCTGAAACAGGCAGGCGCGTTCGCAGCTCAAACAGGCGATACAACGATTGAGTTCAACAAATACAACGTTCATTCAGTGCGCTTTCATTATGGTATTTAAACCGGGTTCTTTGAGCAAAGTCCAATGCAATCGGTTCTGTTTTGAAATTCATACGAAGTGTCAGGTGATCTGAAGTTGATGTATCGCCTCGCTTCGTCGTTTGGCTAAAACGATAGAATATCTTAACTTTAGGCACTTATATGATATAAATCAAATACTTTGTTTCAGGGAGAAACCAATGCTCCCGCAAAGCGGGACCTTCAACGGGTATCGTTATCCCGCAAGGGCCAGATCAAGGGGACCGACCGCTTTTTCCACCTCACCTACAATTTTTCCGGATCGGATCAGGGCCACCGCGTTTTGGATGTCTATGGACAGCACCCGATCCTCTTCGAGATAGGAGATTCTTTCTCGAATCACCCGGTATGCCACCCGGGTGCCTTGTCCCCCCATCAACTTTTTCTTTTCGGTTAAAAGGTCATAAGCCTGTGCCGCGCATAGTATTTCCACAGCCAGAACATGCTCCACATTATCTAAAATCTCCCGGCACTGCCGAATAGCGATGGTTCCCATGCTGACATGGTCTTCCTTATTTGCAGAGGTGGGAATCGAGTCCACGCATGCCGGATGCGCCAGCACTTTGTTTTCGGAAACAAGGGCGGCAGCCGTATATTGCGCAATCATGAATCCCGAGTTGAGCCCGCCGTTTTTGACCAGAAAGGCGGGTAGTTCACTCAATTGTGGGTTGACCAACCGTTCAATGCGGCGTTCGGACACATTGCCTAATTCGGCAATCCCCATGGAGAGGTAATCGGCTGCCATGGCAATCGGCTGGCCGTGAAAATTCCCCCCCAGACGAATCTCCTGGGTGTCTGTAAAGATCAACGGGTTGGTCGTGGATGAATTGATTTCAATGTTGACCACATTCCGGGCATGCACGACCGCATCCTTGCTGGCGCCGTGAATCTGGGGCGAGCACCGTAATGTGTAGGCATCCTGAACTCGAGCGCACCCCTGGTGCGAGAGGATGATTTCACTGTCGCCGGTCAGGCGCAACATATTTTGAGCCGATGCAACCTGCCCCGGGTGAGGGCGTATCTGATGAATTCTCGGATCAAATTCGGAGTTGCTTCCCATCAGCACCTCCAGGCTCATGGCGCAGGCGATGTCGGCCAGTTTTGCCAGACGAATGGCATCGTGAACCACCAGGGCGGCGATACCGGTCATCACCTGGGTGCCGTTGATCAGTGCCAGGCCTTCCCCGGCAGAAAAATTGAGCGGTGAAAGGCCGATTTTTTTCAGCGCGTTTGACCCGCTGATCCGTTCTCCTTTAAAGAACGCCTCGCCTTTGCCAAGCAGCACAAGACTCAGGTGGGCCATCGGTGCCAAATCCCCGCTGGAGCCGACCGAACCTTTTTCCGGTACGACCGGAATAAGGCCTTCATTGAGAAATGTCATTAAATAGTTAAGCGTTGTAAATGAACAGCCGGAATATCCCATGAACAGATCATGCAGCCGGACCACCATAATCGCCCGTACAACATCTTCGGGAAGGGGCGACCCGACCCCGGAGGCGTGGCTCATGATAATTTTATTTTGCAATAGACGGGTGTCGGCTTCCGAAATGGGAACATTGCACAAACCGCCAAACCCGGTGGTAATCCCGTAAATCACCTTTTTTTCTCTTACCCATTTTGCGATCAATTCTCTGGCGCGGTTGACCCGTTGCGCGCCTTCATCAGAGGCGGCGACAGGTACTGCGTGCCGGGCGATGGCGATTATATCCTCAAGGGTCAAAGTTTTCTTGTCGATAATAATGGGTTGCATTTCAGGCCCTCTTTTTAAAAGCATCAGATACGATTTTCTTGATCTGATTTTCTTTGGGAATATGGGGAATGGTGATATAGCCCACACCTTTGTTTTCTTTGTTGAAGGATCGGCACACCTCAATGGCATTGGTATTTCGGGCCCAGTTTCGTCTGGCTACCCCGCCCATCACATCCCAGGAAATGGCGGATTGGATAGTATCGTCCACTCCCCGGCTACCGTCCAGCACCAGGCCGAATCCGCCGTTTATCGCGTTTCCGATCCCGGTTCCGCCACCGTTATGCAGAGTCACCATGGACATCCCCCTGGCGCAGTTTCCGGCAAAACAGTGGGTCGCCATATCGGCCATCACATTGCTTCCATCTTTGATATTGGCTGTTTCCCGAAAGGGTGAATCCGTGCCGCCGGGGTCGTGGTGATCTCTGCCGATCATGATCGGGCCCAAATCCCCTTTTCTGACCATTTCGTTGAATTTGAGTGCGATTTTGATTCTTCCCGCTGCATCCTGATACAAGATTCTGGCCTGGGTCCCTACAACGAGACGGTACTTTTCGGCATTTTTGATCCATACCCAGTTGTCCCTGTCCTGAAAGCTGCCCCCGGGATCGATGCAATCCATGGCCGCCTTGTCGGTTTTAACCAGATCGTCGTGATTGCCGCTCAAGCAAACCCATCGGAACGGGCCATATCCGAAATCAAAAATATGGGGTCCCATAATGTCTTCAAAGTAGGATGGAAAGATAAAGCCATCCTTCTCATCAACGCCGTTTCTGGATATCTCGGTGACGCCGGCATCAAAAATAGCCTTTAAAAACGCATTGCCGTAGTCAAAAAAATATACGCCTCTATCCGTGAGGATCTTGATCAATTCATAGTGGCGCCGAAGGCTTTTATCCACAAGCTCGCTAAATGTTTGTCGGTTTTCCGAAAGCAGCCGGGTGCGTTCTTCGAAGGTGATCCCCTGGGGACAGTACCCCCCGGCGTGGGCCGCATGGCATGAAGTTTGATCCGAAAGCAGATCGATCTTGATGTTCCGGTCAACCGCATATTCCAGCAGATCAACAATATTTCCATAAAAAGCGATGGAGAACGGATGACATGTTCGGACCGCCTGGTCGGCCATGGTAAAGATCTCATCAAGGTCAGAGGAAATGTGATTCACCCAACCCTGCTTATGCCGAATCTGAATTCTTGAATCATCGACTTCAGCGATAATGGAAACCGCACCGGCGATTTCTGCGGCTTTGGGTTGTGCGCCGCTCATACCGCCCAGGCCGGAAGAGACAAACAGGCGCCCTTTAAGATCAGCCTCGTTGCCCAAAGCGAATCTTATCCTTCCGGCATTTATAAGCGTATTGAAGGTCCCATGGACGATACCCTGGGGGCCGATATACATCCATCCCCCGGCCGTCATCTGGCCGTAACTCGCCACGCCCATCTGGGCGGCGATTTCCCAGTCGTCCGGGTTGTCATAGATGCCCACCATCAAACCGTTGGTAATGATCACCCGGGGATTTGACGGTCTGGATTGAAATAGACCAAGGGGGTGACCCGATGCGACGACCAGAGTCTGGTCCTCGGTCAGCACTTCCAGGTATTTTTTTATCAGACGATACTGCATCCAGTTTTGACAAACACTTCCGGTTTCGCCATAGGTCACCAGTTCGTACGGGTAGAGGGCAACATCAAAGTCGAGGTTGTTGTCAACCATCACCTGGAAGGCTTTTCCAGCCAGGCATCGGCCCTTGTATTTGTGAATCGGTCCGGCTTTGATGGCTCCGCTCGGCCGATACCGATACCCGTATATTCTGCCCCGTGTCATCAGCTCGTTTAGAAATTCCGGTGCAAGGGTTTCATGCCATTTTACGGGGATGTAGCGAAGTCCGTTTTTGAGCGATATTTCGGTTTGGTCGGGCGTCAGGCGAAAACCACGGTCCGGAGCCCTTCGAATATCTTTTTCAAATTCAGGCAATTCGGGGAGGTCGTCATCCAGCTCAATCATTTCCCGGTCGCTATCAAATGGATGGGTTGTCATGGGCCCTCCTTCGTATCTTTGGGCGTGGGGGTGCTTGACTCCGATGCCCTTGTATTTGTTGCTCGGGAGAAGACGCGTTTTGGCTGTATATACAATTAAATAATAGTTACGACCATCCCCTGAGCTTGTCAAGAGGAAATAGTTCTCGACAATTAATACACCCGGCGTTATATTGTGTGTCATTGGCTGAGCAGGTTTATATCTATCTGATAAAAATACTATTTATCGTAAAACGCCTGGTCAGGTGTGGGTGACCGGTTCTGATATCGTGGGATAACTTAAGCCGTATATACAAGCTTCCCGGACAATGAAACGAGATCGCGTGATGAAAATAAAATACCCGAAGTATGAAAAGATAAAAGATTATGTCATTAAGGGCATAAGATCACAAAATTTCTCGAAAGCCGTTCCATCGGAAAACCAGTTGGCGGAAAAGTTCGGTGTCAGCCGTATGACGGCTCGCAAAGCCATCGATGCCGTAGAGCGGGAAGGGCTTGTGGAGCGTATCCCGGGCAAGGGAACGTTTGTCAAAAAGAAGCTGCATTATACCACCGGTTTTTTTCGGGTGAGACCCTTTCAAAAATGGGCTGACGATTTGAATGTCGAACTGAGTGCAAAAGTTTTGGAGGCACAGGTGATCGACCCTCCGGCCCATGTTTCAAAATCGTTTAAAACCAATGGTCAAGTGATCATCATTCGCCGTCTCTGGTACTTTGATCAAAAGCCCGTGCGATATGAAATACGCTATCTCCGGCCGGATGTCTGTGCCGGAATTCTCTGGGAAGACCTGAAAAACGAATCGATTCATAACATTCTCATCAACAAGTACAAACTGTCGCTTACAAAAATCAGCCAGAGCATGGAGGCGATCGTTCTTACCAAAGAGACCGCACCCCTTTTTAATGAAAAGCCGGGTTATCCTGCGTTTTATTTCAAGCGGATGGTCTATTCATTTGACGATCCAATCACTTATGTGGAGTACTATATGCGAGGCGAGATGGCCTTTCGGGACACCTTTTCACCCCAGTTTGAACCTTCTGATTTTTTAAATTTGCCGGATCAGGAAGACATCGCCCTTTAAAATTAAATTCCCTTTATGACTTGACAAGAAGCAAAGCCTTATTCTATAAATTTTAAACCTGTATATACAACTTCAAAAAACCCATACAACTGTATATACATGTTCGTTTTTCAAACGGATATTACCCCATAATTAAATAGGAGGCATAACATGTCGCTGAAGGAATTGAGCAAACTGGTGGAAAACGGCGATACGGAGGAGGCGCGGGAGATCGCAAAAAAGCTGCTGGAAGAGGGTTTTAACCCTCTTGAGATGATCGCTGAAATGACCCGGATTATGGCACGCGTGGGGGATCGATTTTCCAGACTGGAAATTTTCCTTCCCGAGATCATGGTGGCGGGAGAGGCATTGCACGGTGTGGTTGAAGTTATGGAGCCTTACCTGGAAGCGGTGGGTGGCCGGGAAATCAAAGGCAAAATAGTGCTTGGTGTGGTCAAGGGAGATCTGCATGAAATCGGTAAAAATATCGTCAAGCTTATTTTGGAAACCAACGGCTTTACAGTAAAGGATCTGGGGTACGATGTGGATCCACTCGTATTTATCAAGGAGGCCGAGGCACTAGGAGCCGATTTCATCGGTGCCTCATCGTTAATGACGACCACCATGCCGCGTCAGGGTGAGATCATAGAGATTTTAAAGGCCAAGGGAATCAGGGATCAATACAAAGTCGTTATCGGCGGTGCGCCCACCTCCCGGATCTGGGCCGACCAGATCGGTGCCGACTTGTACTGTAAGGACGCCAAGAGCGCGCCTGAACTCATGATAGAACTTTTAATTTCTTGATTTTTTAAGAATTGAGAATCTAAAGTTTCCAAATTTTCATCACCGTATCGAATCCGTCGAACCTATAGAGACTATATAGAAGGAGAGTTATCATGACTACAGCCTACCGACACTGGGAAATTCTCGAACGATCCCGGACAGGTCCCTTTATGGATGAGGATGATTTTCTTCCCAAACGCTTTACGCCGACACTGAATAAGCTCATCAAAAAATATGAAATCAAATACGATCCACAAACCCCGTGCCCAACCGATGATGATATGGCCGACAGAATCTGGCAGGCGGCTTGGGATTTGTTCCGGGATGTGGGGTATTACAACACCGACTCCCACCGAATCATCCAAGTCACCGACGAGGAAATTCGGGAAGCTTTGTATATGTCTAAAGATCAATACTGGGTCGGCGGTGGAAAAGACGCCGTATTGTGGAAACACCGGCAGGTGGAGGACACGTCGCCGCCTTTCTGCATCATGAGTCCGGACATCACCTGTGATGAGAAGTATCACCAATCCATCTGCATGGCCTACCTTAAAGAACCGCTTCTGGACGGTATTTGCGGGCCGATACTTGAAGAAACCTTCGGTCATCTCATCGAATCTTCGGGTCCCACCGAAATCAGCGGTTGTATTCAACACATTTACAACCAGAAACTGGCTGCAAGGCTGCTGGGTCGACCGGATACATTTATGGTGGCTGTGGGCACTGCGGAGCACGACAGCGGTCAAATCGCCGTTTCCAACGATGAGTGGGGCGTTCAAAAAACAGATGCACGGTTGGTGGGATCGCTGACCGAGTTCAAGACCGCCGATACACTCCTCAACCGTTCACTTCATTATGCCCAGTACGGCTGTTATACCGGTAGTCTGACCGGAGCGATTTACGGGGGATGGTGCGGTGGATCTGAAGGGACGGCAGTGACCACAGTGGCCTATAGCTTGATCGGGCTTGTGATTCACGGGGCTATTTTCAATCAGCATTTTCCATTTCATCTCAACTATGTCTCCAATACCACCACGGAACTATTGTGGGCGATCGCCATGGCCGGACAGGCACTGGCCAGAAACAGCAATTTGCTGCATACCTCAAACGGGTTTGCCAATGCCGGCCCCATGACTGAAATGCTTTTTAGGGAAACCGCAGTTCATGCCATGGTCTCGACGGTAACCGGTTGGCATCTATGGGAGATGGCTTCGACCCGTAACAAATATAAAAATCGTGCAACACCGCTGGAGGCCAGAATCGGTATGGAGGTCGGTCATGCCGTCGCGCGCCAGGGTTTATCCCGGGCTGAAGTGAACGAAATCGCCAAGCGGCTTTTGGCAAAATATGAAGACCATGCCGCAGACGCTCCCATCGGGTGTGAGTACCATGAGTGTTACGATGTCGCCAAGGCCGTGCCGACCCAGGAGCATTACGATATGTATCGCAAGATAAAAGATGAAATAGCGGGTATGGGAATTGAATTTCCGTTTTAATATCACACACAGGGTTTGAATAAAATTGGATGCCGGTATAATTGTAAAATAGACGATAGGGATAAACATATGGTCATGAATACGAATTTTAAATCTCAATGTCTCCCGGCCTATCGGGTACTTACCCATGATCAAATAAAAAATATTCACTATGCGACCCTGGAACTCTTAGAGACTATCGGGGTCAAGGTAATGCACAAAGAGGCCGTCGATATGATGGCGGATGCCGGATGCCGGATTAAGTCCGACAACCTCGTTCAGATTCCCAACTGGCTGGTTGAAGAGAGCATCCGCAGTGCGCCTTCACGGATCACCATTTATAACCGGCTGGGCCGGGAAGCCATGCTTCTGGAAGGGCGTAAAACCTATTTTGGAATGGGGACGGATTTGATCAAGACCTATGACCTTAAGTCCGGCACATTGAGAGACTCGAGGCTTTCGGATGTGGCAAACGCCGCCCGGATCGCCGATTATCTTGAAGAGATCGATTTTTTGGGTTCTTACGCACTGCCGTACGACTCACCCACAAATCTGATGTACATCGATTCCTTCAAGGCGCAATTGGAAAACTCGGTAAAACCTATTTTTTATACTGCTGGCGGAACCGGAGACATCGCTGTGATCAATGAAATGGCCGCCGCGGTGGTCGGTGGAAAGGAGTCTTTAAAAGAAAAGCCGTTTCACATTCATTATGCCGAACCTCTAACACCGCTACTCCATTCGTCCGGCGCCATCAAGAAACTCTTTTTTTGTGCCGACAATCGGGTTCCTGTGAACTATACACCCGGTATGATGTCGGGTGCCAGTGCACCGGTGACACTGGCCGGTGCGATTGTCGTCGGGAACGCGGAGGCCTTAAGCGGGATTGTTCTGCACCAGTTAAGAGCCAAGGGAGCACCCATCATTTCCGGGTTCGGTATGTCTACGTTGGATATGAAGACGTCTGCATGCGTCTACGGTTGCCCCGAGTACAGGCTCGCACTTTCGGCATGCTCGGATCTCTATCATTATTACGGAATCCCCATGTGGGGAACCGCGGGAGTCAGCGATTCAAATGCCCCTGACGAACAGGCGTCAATGGAATGGTCGATGTCGCTGCTCATGGCCGGACTGGACGGCGCCAACCTTATTCATGATGTCGGTTATCTGGGGCAGGGTCTGGTGGGTTCCCCGGCAGCACTTGTCATGAACGCCGAAATCATCAGTTATGTGCGGCGCGTCATTCGTGGTTTTGACATCGACCCGGAACATATCGGCATGGATGTGATCCGCCGGGTCGGCCCCCAGGGGGACTTTATTTCAACCGAGCAGACCCTGAAATATTTTAAAGAGGAACACTGGCAGCCCCAGCTGTGCAACCGTGAAATCCTTGAACCCTGGATGGCCGGGGGAAGAAAAACCTGGGGACAAAAAGCGGTCGACAAAGCCGTTGATATCCTTGAAAATCACAAACCCCAGAAAATGCCGAGCGATGTTCAAAAATCCCTTGACCAAATACGAGAAAGGGCATTTGAAAAGCTAAAGGATGTGCATATAGAGGCCTGATGGCAGAGCGAAAATCGCTCTGCCTTTTTGGATTTGTTAAAAAGAGCCTCTGATTAATCGGTCGAAAATGCTTCGTCGAACATCTGCCCCGAGGGAGCGAAATCCACATCTTTGACAAAATCAACGGATTCTTTGGCCCCTGCTTCACGATCCATGGCTGCATCTTCCCATTCAACAGAGAGGGGGCCGCTGTATTGAATTTCATTTAAAGCACGAATGATTTCCTCAAAATTGACCTGACCTCTCCCCAAAGATCGAAAATTCCAGCCACGTCCGACATGTCCGAAATTTAGATGGCTCCCGAGGATACCGGAGGTGCCATCTAAAGAAACCACCGCATCTTTCATATGTACATGATAAATTCGGTCTGGGAAAGTGTTGATGAACCTGACCGGATCAATACCCTGCCACTCCAGATGGCTGGGATCAAAATTGAATCCAAAGGCTTCTCTTTTACCGATGGCTTCCAGGGCCCGCTTTGCTGTGACAATATCAAAGGCAATCTCGGTGGGATGCACTTCGAGAGCGAATTTGACCCCATTTTCATCAAATACATCCAGAATGGGATTCCACATGTCGGCGAAATATTGAAACCCTTCCTCGATCTGCTCCTCGCTGACCGGGGGAAATGAATAAATCAGATGCCATATGGAAGATCCGGTGAAACCGTTGACCACTTTGATTCCCATATTTTTGGCGGCAACGGCGGTCTGCTTCATCGTTTCCACTGCCCAGGCCCTCTTCTTGTCGGCATCGCCTGCGCAATCGCTTGGTGCAAAAATATCAGATCTGGCGTCATTGTTCAGATCGCAGACCAGCTGGCCGGCCAGATGATGGGATATGGCATATACATTTAAATTGTTATCCGTGAGGATCTTTTTTTGTTGTTCACAATAACCGGGATCCGAAGCGCCTTTTACAGGATCAAAGTGGTCGCCCCAGCAGGCAAGTTCGAGACCATCATATCCCCACTCACCGGTTTTTTGGGCCAGTTCCGTTAGCGGTAGATCGGCCCACTGCCCTGTAAATAAAGTCACTGGTCTTGACATCGTGATGCCTCCTTTTCAAATATTATTGATGGTTTTTAATCAGATACTATTTTTTATTATTTTGACTGCGTCCACTGTCGATCCGATGAACGCCAAACTCCCGAGGGTATTAGACAACCATTTTTAAGGGGTCTTCAACACCCACCATTCCCATTTTGATTTTTCGATTCAACCCCATAACCTCTCTTTTCTCTCAAAAGGTAATCGTTAACGTGTGGATATTAAAAAACTTCTTTATAAAACAAAGGTTCTTTAAGAGCAACAGAAACCGTACTTTTAATTTATTTAGTGAATCAATTGAAACAAAATTAGCTTGCATCGGCAACAAAAAAATGTCAAGGTGGTTTTGTAATAATGATGACAGCCTTGTATGTGGGTATCGAGACTGTCTGGATCATCGTATGTGGCGATAAAATTACTGATCGAAATATTATTTATTTCAATGACTGAATTAAATGAAGTCGGAATAAAGGATACGGTTAAAATAAAACAGATAGAGATGACACCGGTTTTTTGTTGGTATTCAAGGTGTGTCAGAGGCGCAACTTTTATGATTATAACCTCTGATGCATTATAGAGCACGGACAAAAAGGCAAATAAAACCGGCTGATTTTATTTTGACGGAGTCCTAAAGGAAATGAGATTCACCATGCCTGTCGCAAATCGTGAATTCACAAAAGAGATCAATCAGTTCAATATATTAAATGCCATCCGAAAAACCGGCATGATTTCACGTGTTGAAATCGCAGCATTGACCGGGCAAAGTCGCGCTACGGTAACCAATATCACCGCCCGGCTGATCAAAGAAAAAATGATCTTTGAAAAGGAAACTCGAACATCCTCCGCCCGGGGGCGGCGGCGCGTGATGCTTGCACTCAACCCGGAGGCGGCTCATGTCGTTGGGGTAAAGCTCTCTGCTTTCCAGGTGAGTTTTGCCGTCACAAATATGCAAGCCGATGTTTTAAGCTCCCTTATTGTACCGGTACGCATCGGCAAACGGCCGGTTGACTTTGTCGCCGACCTGATTGAAGAGGGTATCCGGCACTGCATTGCTGAAGCGCGTTTGAGTTTAAAGCAGATTTCAGGAATCGGTATCGGGATACCCGGTTTCATTGACAGTGAAAAGGGAGTGACTTACTGGTCGCCTTTGTATAAAAAGGGCAACGCGACTTTACGGGATTTGATTCAGGATCGGTTTAAAGTCTCAACCTATATTGAAAATGATACCAATACCGTGACATTGGCGCAACAATGGTTTGGTGAAGGTAAAGGTGTCGATAATTATCTCATGGTCACGGTAGAACATGGTGTTGGGATGGGTATCGTGGTCAACGGACAGATCTATCGGGGACAAAAAGGGATCGGCGCTGAATTCGGCCATATGGTCATTCGGCCGGGGGGAGAGCCGTGTAGATGTGGAAAACGGGGGTGTATCGAAGCGTACGTCGCGGACTATCGAATCCTGGAGAAAGCCAGAAATGCCTGCAAGGCAGGGGAATGGAGTTGCCAGGCCCTTTCATCTTTAACGATTGAAGAAATTACGAAAATCGCCAAAACAGGGGAACCGGCCCTTTGTAAAATTTTTAAAAAAGGAGGGGAGATCCTGGGGTTGGGGATTTCGGGTCTGGTCCAGATTTTCAACCCTGAAAAGATTATTATCGCAGGGGAGGGCGTGAGAGCGGGAGAACTATTGTTTGAACCCATGAGAAAGATGATCAAAAAACATACCTCACCTCAAATGTATAAGACCCTTGAGGTGGTGATTTACAAATGGAAAGATACGGATTGGGCGCGCGGCGCAGCCAGCCTGGTTTTGCAGGAATTATACAAATCACCCTTTTATAAGGTCAGGCCTCTGATCTGATGATTCTACTCAGAAATTATCACTTTTGAAAAGCGGTGTCAGGGTGTCGTTCAGTTGTAAATAATTCTGGTAAATCGAAGCATAGTGAGATGTATTTGCTGTATTGGGATCGGTTCGGCTCGATTCATCGGTTTTGACGAATCGGTCCGTCAGTAAAGCGATGGAAGCCCCGCCTTCTTTTTCACCCAAATAACACCACATGGCCTGGATCGCTGCCCCCATAGCCCCGGCCTCTGAAGATACCGGACAGATGGTTGGGCAGCCGAACACATCAGAAACCATTTGACGCCAGAGTTCGCTTTTTGAACCGCCACCCACGAGACGAATTTCAGATGGGGTGATCCCCAAGCGCATCAAAACATCCAGACCGTAACGGAGTCCCAATGTGGCCCCTTCCATGGATGCCCGTGCAATGTTGGCTTTGGAATAATTGGAACTGGTTAGACCGAACAGGACAGCCCTGGCATTGGGTAAAGCCGGGGTCCGTTCACCGTTAAAGTATGGGAGTAAGAGAATACCGTCCGAGCCCAAAGGGGCAGCGGCTGCGGTAGCGTTGAGGCCGGCAACACTCAATTCAAACAGTTCACGGGTCAGCTCTGTGGATACCGTAACATTCATCGTACAGACCAGCGGCAGCCAGCCTCCGCTGCTGGAACAAAAAGCCGCCAGCTCTCCTTTGGGATCGATGATCGGCTGGTCTGAATAGGAATAAATGGTTCCGGATGTGCCTAAACTGGCTGTGACAATGCCGGGCAGCACATTTCCGGTGCCGATGGCGGCCATCATGTTGTCTCCACCCCCGGAAGAAATGAGAACCTCCGGACCGAGTCCAAAACGCCTGGCAAGTTCCGATCGAATGGTTCCGACAGGGGCATCGGAGTCGATCAGTCCGGGTAAACATTGCCGGAGCTTTCCTGAATTGTCGATGGCATTGAGGACAGGATGGGACCAGGTGCGGTTCTTGATGTCGAAATAGGCGGTACCTGAAGCATCGCCGTATTCAGTTTTGATCTCACCGGTGAGCCAGAAATTAATGTAGTCGTGGGGCAGAAGAACGGTGGTAATACGATCGTAGTTTTTCGGTTCGTTCTGTTTGACCCACAGGATTTTAGAAGCGGTGAACCCTGCAGCCAGTGCGTTTCCGGTGAGTTCGAGAACCTGATCAGGACCGCCAAGATTTTGCGTAATCTCATCGCACTGACCGGTTGTTTCCGTGTCACACCATAGTTTTGCCGGGCGGATGACCTGATTATCGGCATCCAGCAGCACCATTCCATGCTGTTGGCCGGAGACACCGATGGCACATACGAGAGGCCCCGAACCGCTGCATTGACCCAGCACTTGTTCCATAACGGTTTCGACGGCGGTGATCCACCAGTTTGGTTGCTGTTCACGTCGACCCTCACTGTTTTCAATGAGATCGTGAGCAGCATAGGCTTCAGCAAGAATAATTCCTTGCTCACGGCTGAAAAGAACCGCTTTGGTACCCTGGGTGCCACTGTCGATGCCGATGAAGAGTTGGTCTGAGTGCATGAATAATCCTTACAAATAGGTTGAAAAAATGCTTTCCAACATTTCTTGACGACCGCTTTTTAAGGTGGGTTCGCCATGCTGTAAAACATACTGTTCCAACGTTTCAAAATTATTTTGACCCGCCAGAATCTCTTTTCCGATACTTTCTCCGTAGCTTTCGTAACGCGATGTGATGAAATTATCAAGGACGCCGTCTTCGATGATGTTATAGGCGATAAGCAATCCCCGGGCGAATGTGTCCATTCCACTGATATGGGCGTAGAACAGGTCAATTTCATCAAAAGACCCTCGGCGCAGTTTGGCATCAAAATTGAGTCCTCCGGAACCGATACCGCCGTTTTTCAGAACGATCAACATGGCCATGGCGGAGATACCCGGGTCTGCTGGAAACTGATCGGTATCCCACCCCAGCAGAGGATCTCCGACATTGGCATCAATGCTTCCCAGTTTTCCGTTTATGGATGCGATGGTCAGATCGTGTTCAAAGGAGTGGCCGGCAAGGGTTGCATGGTTGGCTTCAATGTTGAGCTTGAAGTGGTCGAACAGATCATAAGCGCGCAGAAAACCTAACACGGTGGCGGCGTCAAAATCATACTGATGCTTTGTCGGCTCCTTGGGTTTCGGTTCAATGAGAAACTGAACGTCAAAGCCGATCTGCTTTGCGTAATCGACGGCCATGTGGAAAAAGCGTGCCATCTGCTCCTGCTCTCTTTTCATGTCCGTATTCAAAAGGGTTTCATATCCTTCTCTACCACCCCAGAAAACATAGCCCGCGCCCTCCAGTTCCTGGGTCGCTGCAATGGCATGCTTAACCTGAGCGGCTGCAAAGGCAAATACGTGGGCATCCGGGTTGGTTGCAGCGCCGTGGGCATACCGCGGATGAGTAAACAGGTTGGCCGTTCCCCATAAAAGTTTGATTCCCGTCTCTTTTTGAAGCTGCTTAGCCTTTTGGACCATGGTGTCCAAATTTTTGCACGACTGGGAAAATGTCTCTCCTTCAGGCGCCAGGTCGCGGTCATGGAAGCAGTAAAAAGAAACCCCTAGTTTTTGCACAAATTCAAAGGCCGCCTGCAGGGTATGCTCAGCCTGTTCCATAGGCGTTTTGGCTTCCGCCCAAGGTCGGTTAAAGGTTGGAGAACCAAAAGGGTCCATGCCGGTGGATTTGAATGAGTGCCAGTAGGCTACTGAAAACCGCAGATGTTCCGCCATGGTTTTGTCGCCCACCATTTGAGAAGCGTTATAATATTTGAATGCCAAGGGGTTTTTCGATTGCGGCCCTTCAAAAAGAATTTTATCCGGGATGTCTGGAAAATATGGTTTCATAATTTGTTTCCTTGATTTTATTTTTAACCTGGATGCGCCCTAAGGATCGATACATGGCCTTACCAAGGGCAATCCGTGCTGAAATATCAAAAATCGGGCAAGTGGATAATTTCTCCACCTTTTAGTGCTGATTCGTGAGATAGAATGCCCACGCATGTCCAGTTGGCTGATTCTGCTGCATTGGGAAAAGGATCGCGATCTTCAACAAGGCTCATAACGAATTCATGGGCCAGATGCGGGTGAGAACCACCGTGCCCGGCTCCCTGGGTGAATGAAAGATGCTGCTGCTCATCCAAATCGTAAACACCTTTCGTCGTAAACATCCGGATCGGTTCCGGAAGAAGATGCGCGTAATCCGGAACTTTGACACGCTTCGGAATTTCCGATTCCGGCCTCTTTGCGGTATGGAGGATTGGATCCTCACCCTCGATCAACGGCCATTCGAATGTTTTTCGGGTGCCGTAAACATCAAAACTCTCCCGGTATTGGCGGGATGTGTCGAACAAAGAGCGGTAGATGCGTGCACAAAGGTCGGAATCTTTCAGTTTGATATGGGTGGTCTCGACGGCAAACGGGGATTGATATTCGGAAATCAGTTCATCCCGAATCGTGCCGGAACCGAAACAGGATACATATTCCGCCATGGCTCGGGTCAGAGCCAGACAGGGGCCGACACAATGGGTGGCATAATGCATGGGGGGTAAGCCCGGCCAATAATCCGGCCATCCATCCATATCCTGCTGGTGACTGGCTTGCAGGAACTGTATTTTGCCCAACTCACCTTTTTCATGGAGCTCTTTGATAAACAGAAATTCACGGCTGTAGACCACGGTTTCCATCATCATGTATTTTTTGCCGGTTTCCCGGGTCAGTTGAACAATTTCCCGACACTCCTCAACCGAGGTTGCCATGGGAACCGTGCAAGCCACGTGTTTGCCGGCCTTCAACGCTTGGATCGCTTGTTGTGCATGATCGGGGATAGGCGTGTTGATGTGAACGGCATCTATTTCGGGATCTTGAAGTAGTTTATCAAAATCGGTGAACCGTTTTTCGATGTTAAACAAATCTCCTATTTCATTGAGTTTGCTTTCAGTGCGCCGGCAGATCGCATGCAGATTGGCGTTGGGGTGCCGCTGGTACAAAGGGATGAATTCAGCACCGAACCCAAGGCCGACGATGGCGATGTTAATACGGTCACTCATGAGCGTTCTCCTTTATCTGTCTTGAAAAGCTGAATTGATCGGGTGATTCGCGCAACGGTGGAGACTGTGGTATCGCGGATTCCATCCCCGCCGAAGGGAGGGGACGATTACCAGCGTTTGGCAACCTCTTCCTTTAAAAAATTGAGTCCGTCCCGGGAGAGTTGATCTTCGTTTTCGAACATGCGGCGCCATATTTTGGTGGCGGCAATTAAATCCGGGAGAGATTGACCAAAGGCCTCGATGGTGAGCCATCCGTCATAATTGATTTCTTTTAAGGTGTCAAAGGTTGTTTTCCAATCGACACCACCCTTTCCAGGGGTGCTGCGGTCGTTTTCCGAGGTGTGTACTAAAATGAGATGGTCGGCGCAGGATTGAATCGCTTTTGCAATATTCTTTTCTTCGATGTGGGCATGAAAAGTATCATACATCAGGCGGCAGTTAGGATGATCGATCTCGCGAACTAATTTAACGGCATCCGCCGCACAGGTCAGAAAGTATGTTTCGAAACGGTTTAAAAATTCAAGTCCTAAAAGGACACCACAGGCGGCGGCTTGTTCGGATACTGTTTTCAGGGTTTCAACACTCCAGTCCCATTCTTGCCGGGTGGGGGCTTTCCCGCTGAATACGCCCAGACTCGAATGCAAAGGGCCTATCAGTGCCTCAGCACCCAGTGCCTGACAGCATTCCAGGGTTTGGTTAAGAGTTTCAATACTCTTTTTGCGGATGGCGGAATCCTGACTTATGGGGTTGGCCTCTTCACTGCATACCGTTACGGCGGTTCTCTCCAGGCCGATATCGTCCAAGTGTTTACCCCAGACTTTCCAATTGTTGATATCAAGATCGAAAATCGGCACTTCAACACCGTCAAACCCCATCTTCTTTAAGTTTTCGAGCAACGGAAGCATATCCTCGTGCAAATCCGTGGCCCACAGAAGCAAATTCATCCCAAATTTCATATTTTCCTCCTCTTTCAGGATTTCTTTAAAAAGTTTTGTCCGTTATCGGTGTTGAAAAAATGGAGTTTTTCCTGCTTAAGCTGAAAGGAAAACAATGCGTCCATCTGAATCTCTTGCTCGGCATCAATACTCACCTTGAGCCGCTGTTCCCCAATTTTGAGAGTTATAATTTTGCCCATCCCTATGTTTTCGATGCCGTATATCCGCCCTTCCAAACCGCGGGTTGGGGAAATAGAAAAATCTTCGGACCGAATACCCAGGGTGATTTCACCGGTAAAACCGTTGAGGCGCTGCAGGGTGGATGGATCCAGCTCAAATTCGAACAGGTCCCTTTGGATGCATGCGCGATTTTTTTCGATGAATCCTTTGAACAGATTCATGGTCGGAGTTCCCACAAATGTGGCCACATAAGTATCGACGGGATTGTTATAAATGTCAAAGGGAGTTCCAACTTGAACGAGTTCCCCGTCTTTCAGCACACCGATCCGTTCACCCATGGTCATGGCCTCAACCTGATCATGGGTGACATAAAGAAAGGTTGCCCCCAAATTCATCTGGAGCCCTTTTAATTCCGCCCTTAAGGACTCTCTTAATTTTGCGTCCAGGTTTGAAAGCGGCTCATCCATTAGAAAAATTTTGGGATCCCGGACAATGGCCCGACCGATGGCAACCCGTTGCATTTCCCCCCCGCTCAGCTTATCGGTCTTGCGGTCCATAAGATGGTCGATTCGAAGGGTTCCGGCGACCTCGGAAACCTTCTGTTTCATTTGAGCGGGCGTGATTTTTCGGATTTTAGACTTTAAAGGGAACTCGAGGTTTTGTCTGACCGTGTAGTGCGGGTATAATGAATAGTACTGAAACACCAGAGCCACATCCCTTTCCGCCGGGCCCCAATCGGTGACGTTCTGTTGGTCGATATAGATATTTCCCTGTTCGGGTTTTTCAAGACCGGCAATACATCTGAGTGTAGTGGTCTTCCCGGCCCCTGTGGGACCCAAGAGTGCGAAAAACTCCTGGTCTTGGATTTGAATACTTAAATTTTTGACAGCTGTCGTGTTACCGAATCGTTTTGTCACATTTTCTAATTCAATCTGGGCCACGGATACCTCTGTTGGTCAAATGTTTAGGATCTTTTCACTGGTTTTGTCGAAAAAATGGGTTCTGCGTTCATCAAATTGGATCCAGACGGTTTCCCCAGGTGTTTCAACGAAACGGCTTGCTGATATGGATCGGATATTTTGTTCTCCTGCCTTGATGTCTACAATGTCATAAGGTCCTAGAGGTTCAATTCGACTAACCATCGCCTTTAAATAGCCTTCTTTGGGCGCTCTTTCGATTCGAACCGCTTCAGGCCGGATTCCCAGAACCAATTTACCATTTGAACCCCCTTTTTGTTGGATGCGGTCAAAAAGTGATTTGGAAAAGGGAAGACCGAATTTCTCTTGACCGAGAAATACCAGGGTTTGATGTTCATCAGCGCCGATGCTGCATTCCAGAATATTCATGATGGGACTGCCGATGAACTGCGCCACATACAGGTTAGCGGGATGACCGTATACCTCGTCCGGAGTACCGACCTGCTGGAGGATCCCTTCTTCCATGATGGCGATTTTATCGGCCATGGACATGGCCTCCACCTGGTCGTGGGTGACATAAAGCGTGGTGGCGTTAATTTCGACGTGCAGCCGTTTTAATTCAGTCCGCATTTCTTCTCTAAGCTTGGCGTCCAGCGACCCGATCGGTTCATCCATTAAGATGGCTTTAGGCCTTCTCACCATTGCGCGTCCCACGGCAACCCGTTGCATATCTCCGCTGCTGAGTTCAGACGGGTTTTTTGATAAAATTGATTCGATCTTCAGGACTTTGGCGACTTCATTTACCTGCTTTTGGATAGTCTGGTGATCTTTTTTAGTGGCCTTTAGAGGAAAGGCAATGTTATCAAAGGCATTTAGATGCGGGTAGAGTGCGTACAATTGAAAAACAAATGCGATATCCCGGTCGCTGGCCTTGAGATGTTGAACAGGTCTCCCGTCGATGAGAATTTCCCCTGAATCAATTTCCTCCAAACCGGCAATAGCCCGCAAGGTAGTTGTTTTTCCACATCCCGATGAACCGAGAAGGACCAGAAATTCTCGATCCTTGATTTGAAGATCTAATTTTCGAATGACGTAGTTCTGACCGAAATATTTTTCAACCTGGATTAAGTTGATATCTGGCATGAGGTTTCCTGTAAATTAGTTGTGTTCTTCGGCGGGTAACGGTTTGATATGAGAAAAAAATATAAAGCCGACCAGACCGACTATTATCGTGAGGAATCCATAAACATGAAAAAAAAGAATCCATGGCTGGCACAGGCTCAAAATCCCAAAAATAATAACCCACATGGAAATCGGTTCAAAATATTTTACACTTAATTTTCTAAACATTTCAGATAACCTATTTTCTGATCGCTCCGAATGTGACGCCTCTTAAAAGATGTTTGCGCAAAAAAAATGTGAAAATAGCCACCGGAAAAAGAAAAATAAACGTCCCGGCTGCGATAGTGGTCCAATCGATCATGCCCGAGCCCAATTGGGACGGGATGTATGGTGGCGCGGTCTGTGCCTTACGGTTCGTCATCATCAGGGCTAAAGCGTATTCGTTCCAGGCGGTGATAAAGCAAAATACTGCAGTTGCGGCAATTCCGGTTGCGGATTGGGGCAATACTATTTTCCAGAAGGCTTCAAACCGCGTATAGCCATCCACCAGGGCCGCTTCTTCATACTCAATCGGTATTTCATCCATAAATCCCTTCATCAGCCATACGGCAAACGATAGATTAAAGGCCATGTAGAGTAGGATCAATCCGGCATGGGAATCCACCAATCCAATTGTCCTGAACATTAAAAAAATTGGAATGGCCACCACCACAGGCGGAAGCATCCGGGTGCTTAGGATAAAGAACAGCCAATCGTTTTCACCGGCCAGTTTGAATCTAGAAAAGCCGTAAGCCGTGAGGGTACCCAGGGTCAATGCTAAAATGGTACTGATTCCGGCAATGATAATACTGTTCCAGAAGCGACTTATAAATGGGGAACTCGTGATGATCCGTTCTCCCGCATCGTAGACGAGCTTTTCATACCAGGTTGCGGCCTCATATTTTTCCTTCGAGACGACTTTGCGCAATTGAACCCGCTTGGTAAACAGTTTGACAAAAGAGGTTATCTCCGGTTTGAAAAAAACCGTTGGCGGAACGGTCGTCGCCGCCGACCTGGGTTTGAAGGCGGTGGAACCGATCCAGTAGAGTGGAATCAGATAAACCACGGTCAGCAGCAATACGATTATCACCGCCACTTTATTAAAGAGTTGTGCCTTGGCCGATTCAACTGCTGGCATGCTATCTTTCCTTCGCCTTGTTCAGATATTTGATGTAAATGTTGCTGATCCCGATGATGATCACCAGTACGATATAGGCCAGTGCGGCTGATTTTCCGGTCTGCCATTGGGGAAAGGCCATATTGTACAGTTTAATGGAGATCAGTTCGGTGGCGGTACCCGGGCCGCCGCCGGTCATGATAAAGGCCAGATCAAATGTTTTAAAAGCTTCCATGGTGCGGAAAATTACAGCGATAAGCAGCAAAGGGCTTACCAGGGGCAGGGTGATTCTTCGGAAGGTGAACCATCCTGATGCCCGGTCAATGGCGGCTGCTTCGTACAGATGCTGGGGAATGGCCGATAGGCCGGCTAAGGCCAATAGCATCACAAAAGGCGACCACATCCATATATCGGTAATGGCGATGGCGAACAGAGCGACATCCGCGTTGGAAATCCAAACAAATTTTCCAAGCCCCAGTAGATAATTAATAATCCCCCAGGAAGGGCTGTACAGCAATTTCCAGAAAAGTCCGACAATGGCCATGGACATCATCATCGGAAGCAGCAACAGAGTTGTGATCACCCCTTTGGCGGGGATTTTGCGGTTCAGCAAAAGGGCCACACCAAAACCGACCACCAGTTGACCGGAAACGGAAATAATCACATACTTCAAAGTAATATAAAGGCTATTCCAAACATGGGGGTCATTCAGAAGCTCTCTGTAGTTTCGGATTCCGATCCAAATCGGTGGTTTCCCTGAAATTGCGCTGTAGTCCGCAAAAGAAAGAATCAAGGAATAGAGCAGTGGAAAAATATTGATGATAATTAAAAAAACAATCGTGGGAATAACAAAGAGATTGCGAATAGCGAGGTCGCTCAAGCCCTTTCTGGCCATGGTGGCGGTATTGTTCATATTCACCTTAAACAAAGATTTCGTTCAGGGGTCATGCAGGTGCATCGGTTGCAAGGCACCGGATTTTATCGATATTCCCTGAAATTTCATGTGGGATTCAGGTGGCAAGGGAAGGGGGGAACCCTTCCCTTATTTTGTCATCCTGTGGACGCTCTATTTTAAACGGCCGTGCTTTTTAAAGATGATTTCCCAGTCTGTGGCAATATTATCCATGGCCTCTTTGGCCGTACCTTTGCCTTCTACAATATATTGATGCCAGTTTCTTTGGGAAACTTCCAGTAACTCGGCGTATTCAGGGACCGCCCAGAAGTCTTTAACCATGAACATGGTTTCATAGAACGCTCGGTTATACGGGGTGTCATTTAGAAAAGCTTCCGATTTCAACACATTGGCATTACAGGTGTATCCACCCAGCTCCGCCCATCGTTTTTGAACATCGTCTCTGATAAACCACTCTAGAAACTTGAAGGCTAGATCCTGTTTTTTGGAATATTTGATAATGGAAGCACCTTGACCACCCAATGCAGCAAATCTGCCTGCAGGCCCTTTAGGCATGGCAAAGAAACCGGTAACTTCGGCATACTTATTGACAGCTGGATTGATTAGGGCAGGGAAAAATGCAAAGTAGTTCATGCTCATGGCGACCAGACCCTCGGTCATGGCCTGATTGTTCGCCTGAAAAAAGGCATTGCCCCAGTCCGGAGGTGTGAATTTATAAAGCTCCTTGTAAAATTCTAATGCTTCAATCCCACCTTTGCTGTTTATGATACCATC
>SDBV01000555.1_pt1 | contig 53659 bp, 56 predicted proteins | sample 2277081 | NCBI WGS metagenome assembly SDBV01 (sample SAMN10402039, study PRJNA504765) | marine sediment metagenome | isolation source: marine sediment core GS10_PC15, 223 cmbsf | place: Arctic Ocean: Southern Knipovich Ridge | collected 2010
TCTCCGCTTGTAAATATGCCCACCGGCCGGCGATGAGCACCAGCTTCGGTCACAATCACTAACTGGTGAACCTTATGTTCCAGCATTAACTGGATAGCATCGTAAACCAGGGTATCAGGCGAAACCGTAAGCAACTTCGGACTCATGATATCTTCAGCAATAATCAATGAGAGATTTTTGCCGTAAAGTCCAAGCAGGTTTGTTTTTGATACTACGCCACATGCATTCAGACGCTCATCGATTACCACCAAGGCCGAAACGTTGTTGTCGAGCATAATTTTGGCGATTTTGTCAGCAGTTGTACTAACCATACATGAAACCACACCTCTGTGCATAACATCTCTAATATTACGATCCATAACTCTGTCTCCTGCGTCCATAAATCTGGACACTCGTTTCTATCAACAAAAAAAGGGCCTGTAAGTATCTCTAAAGACACTCAACAGGCCCATATTTCGCTCGGTCATCTGTCAAACAACAACAGACCACCGACAACTTACATGCCATATTTTGAGGCAAAAAAAATCCGGCAGAAGCATAATTCTTTGCTTACTACCGGCCTATTCTCGAACAGGCAACCTTGATTGCCCCTTCTAAATCCGCCTCATTTTTCAATATTTCGGCTGATTGTACGCAAACATCCCGGAAAAACAAGCTTTTTTTCGGAAATTTTTCTAATATCCCTCTTCACACTCAATTTGAGGAGCACTTTCAAGGACAAAGATAATAATCCTTTCGCCGGTAATGGTACTAATGTCAGTATGCATGGTTACTACCTTTTCCCCCAGGACATCCTGAACGATATTTTCCAGCAGAATTCTCGCTTTTTCCAGAAGTTCAATCCGCACCTGTTTTATTAAAGCTCTGCCTTTGAGATTGTCATCAGTTTTAGCAAGTTGTTTTTCTGCCGGAGTTAATACCCCCCGAAGCCGTACAAGCACCATATCCCCAATGATATAGGTTTTTGTCTCATCAGGCCCGCGACCCATATATTCCTTCTCGAACTTGATGATCGCTTCACTGATCTCAGCTTCTACCTGACCTTTTGTTTTATTGTTCTTAGGCATATCTTTTACATATAACCGACGTAATTAATAATATCTTCTGATATCAACTTCAAAATATTCTACCTAAATTCTCGTTCATGTCAACGATGTTATAAAAACAGCCCGCCATGTAAGAGCACTGTTGCCATTGGACGCCTATGACTTATTACTCGAAAAAACCTATCTGGAATATTGGCCACTGTTGACAGCTATACTGGCTTTTGAACCTTCAGCCGGAATATTCGAAAACCGTACTTTAAATCGTTTAAAGGCCTGGCCTCTACCAACAATACGTCTTGGGACATAAATATCTGATGAACGACCCTCATCCAGTACTTTCCCATCTGGAGATATTATCGTAATATCCACATGTACTTTGATAGGGTTACCAACAGTATCACGCCGTCTTAAAACACCAGTTACAATGAAACCATCTCCATCTTCATAGGCATCGCTCCAGGCGATGTAGACCTTTCCCGTGGTATGCTGCTCCAAACTGAGTATACCACTATCTACAAGGTCTACTCGGTCCGTAGCACAACCTGAGATAATAACAGTCAGCATTCCAAGTGCCATAACCGCTATCAATTTTAATACTTTGTTCTCCATAATACAATTTCCTAAAAGCTTTCAGTTTTTGCAGTAACCCATTCATAAAGTGTCGGTATAACTATCAGCGGCAGCGAATCTGCGCATCCGACCTGGAACCGGATGCGCAAATCGTCAGTGTTGCGGACGAGTTATTGGCTAGTGGTTATGCCCACTGTGGTCGCCAACACTGGGATCGTGGCCACCTTGGGTGCTGTCGGTCGTCGGCTGTTTTGACGTCTCCGGCTCCCAGTCCTTGGCATTGCTTTCCTGCGACTGTTTTGTCGCCTCAGGCTTCGGCTTATCTGCATCTTTCTTACAGCCTGCGCACAGGACGCCGATCATCACCAATATGGCGAACATACTAATTACCTTCTTCATAGTGTTTCCTTTACTGTTAAGAGTTTCCTGTTTTCACGGAACCAGACTCCTCCGATAGAAGCCTGCGTTCCCACTTCTTTTCAATCCAGATATACGCGGCCGGGATAACAAACAGCGTGATGACTGTCGACGTGGCGAGACCGAACACGACAACGATCGCCAGCGGCCGCTGCACTTCTGATCCGGTGCCCGTTGCGATAATCAGCGGAAGCAGTCCGAGCGCAGTCGTTACAGTGATCATTAGTACCGGCCTGAACTTCGAACGGCACCCGGAGATAACCGCTTCCAACAAGTCCGTGCCTTCCTGCCGGAGCCGTTCAAACCGGGAAATCAGCACGACACCGTCGGTCAGGGCTATTCCGAATAGTGCGATGAACCCGATTGAGGAAGGGATACTGACGTTTTCGCCAAATGCCGCCAGGGCCAGAACACCGCCGACAAGTGCCAATGGGACGTTCAACATGATCAGCAGGGCCAACCGAAGAGACCCGAAGAGGCCGTATAACATGCTGAGCACGAGTACCAGCGTAACCGGGATGACGAATGCCAGTCTGCGGTTGGCCGCCTGCTGTAACTCAAACTGCCCGCCCCACGCCACTCTGTAACCTGGCGGCAACACCTCGGCTTTATCAACGGCGGCTTGCGCATCCCGCACGAAGGTTCCGACATCACGCCCGCGAACATTGCACTGTACGGAGATATAGCGCTGCGTGTTCTCCCTGCTGATCTGCCGCAGACCCGTGACCGTCTTGATCTCTGCCAGGCTGCTTAGCGGTACGTGCGAACCTGATGGAGTGAGGATCAGCAAATTGCCAAGAGCCTCCCGGTCTTCCTGGTAACGTTTATCCAGGCGAACAAGGATCCGGGATGCCATCTCGCCCTCGAAGACATCACCGACAACATCACCAGTCAGGGCCTGATGGACGACAGCCTGTACCTCGTGTTTGTTAAGGCCGTATCGGGCCAGTTGCGTGGAGTTCAGAATCACCTGCAACTGCGTCTGACCGTCGGTCTGTTCGACGCGAAGATCGGCAACACCATCAACCTCCGCGACGATGTGCTCTACCTCTGCAGCAAGCGCCTTCAGCTTGTCCATGTCATCACCGAACACTTTCATAACGACCTGCGCTCCTGAGCCGGCGATCAAACCGTCGAGCTCATGTGCGATCGGCTGGGAGAAGCCGATGGAGACGCCGAGGAAACCTTTCAGGCGTTGTTCAAGAACAGCCACGACTTCCTGCTGGTTTCTCGCTCTACTCCAAAAACGACGTGGCTTCAGCGTGATGGTGATGCACCCGTAATTCGTGTGGTGCATGTGCGGCCCGACTTCGCCGTAGCCGATATCGGCAATGACGTTCTTGACCTCCGGAACGCCGGAAGCGATCTTGGAGATGTCGGAGCAGACCGTCTTGATCTCATCGAGGGAGACGTTCGGATTCATGTAGGCGTAACAGTTAATCGTGCCTTCCTGCAGTGTGGGCACGAACTCCCTGCCAAGCCGCATGAAGCCCAAGGCCCCGCTCATGAGGAGCACGAGAAGAACTGAGACGAGAGCGAACGGGTGTTTGAGTGTCCGATTAACCATTGCCTCATAGCGATCCAACATTCGGCTCAGGATCCTGCCTGGGCCATGGCCGGCGCGCTTGTGGTCCATACGATGAAGCAGCCTGAAGAATATGGGAGCAACCAAGAGTGCGTAGAGCAGGGATCCGCCCATCGTTGCCACAACAGCGAACGCCAGGGGTCGGAACATCTTGCCCTCGATTTCGCCCAGCGTGAAGATTGGCAGGAAAACGACGGCTATTACAGCCACGGCAAAGACAATAGGACGTCCCACTTCCTGGGCAGCCTTCAGAATGGCATTCTCACTTTGTTGCTCTTTGGATGGTTCACCAGTTGCGGTCTGAAGCTTCTCGACCATGATAATGGTCGCATCAATGATCATTCCGAGTGCGATGGCCATGCCGCCGAAGGATATCAGATCCCCGGGGAAACCCATCCGTTCCATGAGAATGATCCCGAACAGTATTGCGAACGGAAGAGAACACACCATAATCAAGGCGTTTCGCAGGTTGCCGAGAAACAGAAAGGCCACGACAGATACAAGGATCAATCCGAGAATGAGTGCGATGCCTACAGTGCGAATACTACTGGCGACTAGTTCAGACTGGTCGTAGTATGGCACAATCTGAACACCTTCAGGCAAGGTGCCGTTAATTTCTTCGATTCGTTCATGAAGTCCCCTGATCACCTCAAACGAGTTTGCGCGATGCAGCTTGTAGATGCCGCCGAGAACCACCTCGCGTTCACCGTCCAGAATGGCGACACCACGGCGAAATGCCTGCCCAAGACTGACGGTGCCCACGTCCCTGACAAGTACCGGTTTCCCATCGACACTTTTGACGACGGTATTGGCAATCTCATCGACCGTTCCGACTCGGCCCAGCGTCCGGACAATAAGCTCTTCGCTGCCGCGTGTGATGATTCCGGCTCCGACGTTTGCGTTGTTCAGTTCAATGGCCTCGCTCACATCAGAGATACTTAGGCCATGTGACAAAAGTTTCTCAGGCGAAAGTTCCACTTCGTATTGGCGGATGAAGCCGCCCTGACTGATCACCTTGGCTACGCCCGGCACAGTCTCAATGCCACGCTTGACGATCCATTCATGGAGCGTTCGTACCTCTGTAATGTCACGGTTCTCGGCTTGCAGGTAGTAGGCGAGGATTTTACCCATGCCGCTGGCTACTGGGCCCATCTCAAGCCCGTGTGGCATGTTCACACCTTTCGGGATTCCCTCCTCTGCCAGTTTCAGTCGTTCCGAGACCAACTGCCTGGCCCTGTAGATATCGACGCTGTCTTCGAAATAGATGTTGACGGTCGACAGGCCAAGCGAGGACAGCGAGCGAATCTTCTGTACACCGGGGATGCTTCGCATCGCTGTTTCCGTGGGCCGGGTGACGAGTTGTTCTACCTCTTCCGGAGCCATGCCATCTACCTCGGCGAACACCTGAACTAAATTCGGACTGATATCTGGAAATGCATCGATGGAGAGTCTGGACAATGAGAATATACCCAACGCACAAACCGCCACTGTTGCCATGAAGGCAAGGAGTTTATGCTTCAATCCTATGTGAATAATTCTTTCGATCATAATAAACGAATCCCTTAAATTAGTGTGAGTGCCCCGCATGTGCGCCGGACTCGCCAGCCGTAGACTTAATGAATTCGGCCTTCAGATGAAAAGCATTCTCGGACGCAACCGCTTCTCCAGGGCGTAAGCCCTTAAGAATCTCAATTTGCCGCCCATCCGCAATACCTGTCGTTACTTCCCGCAATTCAAAGTCGGAGTTGCCCCAAACGAACACGCAGGGGCGATCATTCACCAACTGCACACTTGCCTTTGGAATGACTACCGTCTCTTCTTTCGAGGGTACGCGAATTCCCGCATCGATAAAGGTTCCCGGCCGGAATTGACCGTGTGGATTGGCAAGTGTAGCGCGAGCCAATGCCGTACGTGTATCTGGAGCAACAATAGGGGACACAAACTCTATTTTCGTTTCAGACTCCGACCCATCCGGCTGACGGATCATCACTGTATACCCCTCCTGCACCGAAGAGATGGTATCCTGGCTGATCGCCAGATCTACCCACACACTGGATAGATCGGCAATTGTGAAGACCTCGGATGCCGCATCAATTGACTCGCCCATGACAATGTGTTTCTCAATCAATGTCCCATCAAAGGGGGCCCGGAGCGCGTACCACGCAAAGCGCCCGTCCTTGCCGAGAGTGTCAGTCACTGAAGGCAGTTTGTCCTCTGCACAATTCGGATCGTCACACAGACACGGCTCCAAGCCTGCCACCTTTGGAACGAGTGCACGCAATGCTGCAACGACCTTATCGTCGGCGCCCTTTAATCGCAATCGTTTCTCGGCCGCAACGGCATTGAAGACGGCCACCTGTCGCTCCTGGGCAGCCTCGGTATAGGCAATCAATGTCTCGTAGCGTGCCGTATCCATGGTCGCATGGAACTTGGACCGCATTTGTCTCAAAGCCGTCTCGGCATCGAGCAGTTCCCGACCACTGCTGATCTTCTTGGCGTGCAGGTCCGCCTCCCGCTCGTGGGTGGTCCGGGCGGCGAGGTAAGCGGCATAGGTCGTGAGCAACTGCCCCCTGTAGGCACCCATCTCGAGACCGGCCAGCTTATGGATATCTTCCTCCGCAGCCTCCTGCTGGAGCAGAGAAATGAGTTTTGCAACGTTCTTAAAGATCGCCTTGGCTCGAGGCAATTTGATCTCGCAACACCCCACTTCAGTTTCCTTAGCATAGAAGTTCAGTTTGGCTTCGGCAAGCTCATCGCTTTCGATCCAGGCGAGCATCTCGCCAGCCTGCACACGGTCACCAAGCGACTTGGTGACCTCGCGTACGATGCCTGCTGCACGGGGCACCACATGCGCTACACGGTCAGAATTGATCTTGATCTCTCCGGGAGCACGAATCTCGCTACGAACAATGCCTCGAGTAGCGCGAGTTATTTTGATACCGAGACGGGTAACCTGTTCCTGTGTCACAGAGACTCTCTGCGATTGGCCATGTTCCTCATGACCATCTCCCGCTTGAGCAGGCTTGGCGTGGTCATGCCCCTCGTGACCGTCTTCCGCTTGAGCATACGAGACAAAGAGCATTCCGGCAATACTGACCATCGACACAATCAGCAGGGTCTGGATAATTTTATTGAGTTTTAACATTATTATTTCCTTCTTTCAGTTTATTGTTTTGGAATATCCGTTATGGTATCAATTTCCTGTCCGATCAAACGTTCGACATCAGTTTTAGCAGTATGGAAAGAACCAAGAGCATCTATATATTGAGCTTTTGCTTCGAACAAAGTCCTCTGTGCGTCAAGGACATGCAGATAATCCAGTTTGCCCTGGCTGTAGCCTGTTTTTGACGCTTCAAAAACACTTTCCGCTCCCTGTAATACGTTTTTCTCCAGTTCTGTTGCCTCTGTATATGAATTGGAAAGCCCCTGATAAGCCTTGACTAATTCCATTTGTATTCTGACCTGTGTCGCTCTTCGTTCTTCCCTGGCCCTGGCAAGTCTGTAAACTGCCTCCAGTCTGCCACCCTGATTTCTGTCTGAGATCGGCAGGGGAATAGAAATGCCAAATACTATCGCGTTATCATCAGTTTCATTGAACCTTTGCAAACCCCCACTAAGCGTAATATCTGAAATTGCTTTAGCTTTTTCCAACTCCAAAGACGCTTTACCTTTATCAATTTCCAAAGCCCATCGTGCAATATCCGGATTCTGTTCCATCAAACCTGTCAACTCATCGATTGATGGTAGTGGTGTCAGCAAATCAAGCTTACCTGCAACGCTTTCAAACTCAGGGTTTTGCCCGGCCCAGGTAGATGCCAGTTGCTTACGAGCAAATTCAAGATTCCCCGCGGCCCGTCGATACTGTATATTAACATTCGAATAGGCTACAGCGGCCTTGGTCTTTTCCAACGGCGAATCTTTGCCAGCATCAACTCTTTTGGTAACAGTATCCACCAGTTCTTTCGATAATTGCAGCAGTTCTTCAGTTAAGCTGAGCCGCTGCTGTGCAGCCAATACCTCAATAAAGGCCTTGGTAACTTCAGTGAACACATCCAGCCGTTTGGCCTCATAATCCCATCCTGCCAGTTCTTTTTCCAGCGAAGCTAATTTTGTTCGCTTACTGCGTTTATCCCCCATCTCTATCAACTGACTCAATGCAATCGTTGTTTCCGCAGCATCAAATCCGCTACGCGGACCTGTCCCCCCAACATCTTCAACTTTGATTCCAAGATCTGGATTCGGCCAAAGGCTTGCCTGCAATTGCCTTGCTTCGGAAACACGAACATCCCAGGAAAAAGCTTTCAGTTCAGGGTTATGCATCAATGCTAAAGCCAAAGCTTGACGCAAAGTGATAATGCCGGCAGGTTCGGCAATTTCTGCCGGCTCCGCAATTTCCATCGGCTTAGCGGGAGGCTGAAAAGAGCCGAATTCCTGTCCCAATAATCGAGGTTTGGGCAATGCAGCTTCATTGCTCTGCTCCATACAACCCGAAACGCCAAGAGCAAAAAGCACAATTAAGAACGGCAAAAATCTTATACACATCACAGTAATCCTAAAAGATTTAACTTCTAAATTCGGTTCTTTCGACGCACTCTAATTGACAGAGTATCAGAAGAAAAATGCAATTATCTGGCCACTTACAGTAAATATTTTGTAAAAATGGCAGAAAAAGAAATGTCTTTTTAGTAGATCAAATTAGAAGAATTACTGCACGCAGTGGGGTAAAGTAAGAAGCGGCATCAAAGGCACCTGAAGCCGAATTATATGCGGAAAGACTGAACTTTTCGGCAGGTACAATCATGTTCGTGGCTGGGGCTCGGAAGGAGGAATTCAACTGTTTGGTCACACGATTAATCTTTTCTAAGCCAGTATAAATCGGAATATCGCACTGGCCGCATGAATTAGGGGAGGGCTGAACCGGAACACCAAGGCAATCATGACAACAGTCTACGGGTCTAAGCTCAATCGAAACACACTCGTCCGGACCAAAACATAGCACGGTTCCGTGTGCTAAATTGCCAAGCATTAGAAGGCAGATAAGCACAACAACACATTTTTTATACATCTGTTTCCTGACTATCTTCACAATCATTCCGTCATTCTACCACTTCCAAGGTCAAAATGCAAGGTTTAAGTGCCGTTTTGCCCCAAAAACCTTATTCAAGGTACGTTGTACGCCCATAAAAGTTCATTATGTTCTTTGCCAATGCAATTATATATTTGAAAAAAATAAGTGTTCCAGAAAGATTTTTGTCCCTATTGGTCACTTTGGTATATCGCACTTGGAATCACACTTAGCATCGCACGGCCACAATCCCCAGCCAGTGCCTGTCCCTTTGCCTTGTTCTATAACTTCAGGCTTAACAAAATAAGGAAAAGCAAAAAGAAGTATCGTTACCACAAGAAGAATCAATGCGATACCCCAGCGGGCAAAACTATTCGGTACCAATCTGCGATATATCCCAACAATCATCTGCCAGTGCAAGATAATATGGAGTACAAGTAAAGCGAGGAAAACCAAACCGATTATAAAGTGAATTGTTCCCCATTGGTGTCGATCCAATCCACAAAGAAACAGACTCACATTTCGCTCGTAAATCTCCCAACGCTGGTAGCCTGGAACCAGCACATATTTTATTAAAAGTCCGATTCCCGCAATCGCGGCAAGGCACAGTAACAGCAATGCATCAATAACCAGGTTGAGTTTCGATTTTTTCATAATCCCTGCCTTTCGATTATTCAGTTGGGATTTGGCCGGATTCGGTTTTTGCCCACAATAGCAGTGCTGAACTGAAAACGACTGTAACACAACCTGTTTCCTGAAAGATAACCGCCAAAACAGGGGTCAGCATTCCAAAGCTGGCCAGGGCAAGTCCAACTACGTTGTATATTATAGAAAAGAAGATATTAAGTTTGATGCGAAGAAGGACTTTTTTTGACATCTCCATAAATTCCACAACCCGCGAGAGGTCATCGTTCATTAATGTTACATCCGCAGTTTCGATAGCCACATCGGTTCCTGCTGTTCCCATAGCAATACCCACATCAGCCAAAGCCAGTGCCGGTGCGTCGTTAATACCATCACCAATCATGCCGACAAGATGTCCCTGGCTTTGCAGCTTTTTGACGAACTGCAATTTATCTTCGGGCAGAAGCTCAGCCTGGAAATCATCTACACCAATTTGCTCGGCAACTGAAGCGGCAACCCTGTGGTTATCCCCGGTTAGCATCGTAATATTTTTGATGCCCATCGCCTTCAGTGACGCAATAGCCTGATGTGTCTGCGGGCGAATCTCATCGGCGATGGTAATTAAGCCGACAGCATGCTTATCGTTTGCCACAAGAACAACTGTTCTACCCTGATGAGTCTGCTCTTTAACTGTTTGCTCAATTTCTGCATCAATCAGGATGCCTTCGGAACGCAAAAAATCTTCTTTGCCTACGAAAATATCCTTGCCGTTGCATCGGGCCCTTACACCCATTCCGATCTCAATATTAAAATCGTCTGGATCAGGTGTTTCAATGCCGCGTTCTTTAGCCAAAGTCATAACCGATTTGGCCAATGGGTGTTCCGAATACTTCTCAGCTATCGCCGCCATTTGCAGAACATCATTTTCCAGTTGGCCATCGAAGGCAATCACATCAACAACCTTTGGCCTTCCAAAGGTAAATGTGCCTGTTTTATCTATCACAAGGGTGTCAATCTTCCCGGCTAACTCAAGAAATACCCCTCCCTTGATAAGTACAGCACGCCGAGCCATATTTGAGATACCCGCTGTAACTGCTGTTGGTGTCGCGATGGCAAAGGCGCATGGGCAGGCTACCAGAAGAACAGATACAGCAACATTGACGTCGCCGGATGTCAAGAAACCTATAATTGCCAGTACCAGCACCGTTGGCAAAAACCACACGGTGAAGCGGTCGGCGATAGTCTGAATAGGCGCCTTTGTTCCCTGTGCCTGCTCTACAAGGTGGACTATTCTGGACAAAGTAGTATCGTCACCGGCCTTGGTAGTCTTAATTTCAAGTCGGCCCGTTTCGTTCAAAGTTCCGCTAAACACCTCACTGCCCTTGAACTTTTCCACCGGCATTGATTCTCCGGTTATTGGTGCCTGATTAACACTGCTTGCCCCTGCTACAACAACTCCATCAACCGCGATACGTCCGCCCGGCCGAACGATAACCACATCACCAACTACGACGTCATTGGCAGGTATAGTAACTTCTTCTTGCCCGCGCCTTATGGTTACCATTTTAGGGGCAAGATCCAGCAAATTCCTGATACTTCTGCGGGTCTTGCCGAGAGTGTAGGATTCCAACGCGCCTGCGACCGACATAATAAATACAACGATAGCAGCCGCTCGAAACTGGCCGATGGCAATTGTGGCGATAAGAGCAACCGTAACAAAAACATTGACTGTTATTTTACGGCTGAAGATATCCTTGAAACCCGCAACGAACCGTAGATAACCGCCGAACAAAGTAGCGAAAAGTGCCATCCCAGCGTTCAGATAATACGGCCCGATTTTGAAGTGCGCAAACGTCCAGCTTGTTAGAATAAGAACCCCGACAATGACCGGAACGATACTCAGCACCGCTATTTCCCGGTATTTGGCACCGCTGCCATCGTGCTGTTTTGTCATAGTATTTTTTTCTTAGTTATCAGATTTTTTTGCGTTTTCATTCTCAACAGTTTTGTTGTCATCTTCTTTCGCAGGCCCACAGCAGGTCTTTGCTGGTCCGCAGCAAGTTTCTCCTGAACCACAGCAGCCGCCAGCCTTGGTCATTGATTCCCAAATCATTGAAAAAAAGCCTTTTTTCTTTTCCCCTTCGTTTTCCATTTTAGTCATCTCCTGATTTCAAAAATAATTGCTTTTTTGTACATTTACTCCTAAAACGTTCCGAGGAAGTAAAAACCCGCAATAATAAGAAGGACTCCGCCGGTGATTCTTATAGCAACCTCTGCATTCCTGGCCTTGATAACCGATGAGCCAAAGGAAACTCCCAACATAATAGCAGCTAACGGCAGACTAAATCCAATCGCATAAGCTGCCAATATAGCCATCGCCCATAAGGTGTATCCCTGTAAGACGGCAACCCCTAAAACAATGTAAATCCCCGGATTACAAGCCAGAGAAGCTACGCTAACTCCTCCGCCCATAATAAAGCCGACTACCGCTGCGGCAACAAGTCCCTGGGGTTTCGATTTATTTTCAGAAGTTCTGCTCTGAGAAAACTTAAACGGCAATAAGTTAAGTGCGGAAAGGCCGACAAAGATTGCTATCAGCCCTGCGAAAATCTTCCAGTATTTCCCTAACACGCTTTGAGCAACCTGACCTACAAATCCTGCAACACTTCCAAGAACAACCATCGCTGCAACTGTCCCTAACATAAAAAAGAGTGCTGCAAGTAAATTTGACCGATGCCCACTTCTTTTTTGTGTGCCGGAATAGCCAACTATTGCTCCTAACACTGGTAGGGTACAACATGCACTGGCCACTGCACTAACCAGCCCGAGAAGAAAAGCCAACGGCAAAGCGGCAGGCCGAAATCCGGTCTGCTCAAATACGGTCTTAACCCATTCGGTTATTGTCTGAATCCATTCCATTGTTTTCTACACCTACTTTCTTGGGCCTGTGGGAGGACAACTTGAAGGACCACAACTTGAAGAAGGACCACAACCTGATGGTCTTGATGCAGTGACAAACGCCTGAATCAGCTTAGCCTCATTGATCTCGCCTGAAACAGCACTCATTCCACGACCTTTCACCATAGCTACCACACAGGGAATGGAAAACTGCTTTGCCAACTGCGCATAGTCAGGTGCATCTTTTTTAAGTCTAAAAGCACAGATGCGACTTCCTTTGGACCGTATTTTCTTGGCAGCGGCTTCAATCGCCTTTGTTATAGTCTGGCTATCCTGTTGGTCAGCAAGGAGGACGTAAACGACCTCGGTGTCTGCTGCTACTTTGTTGAGGGAAGCGAGAGAATTCAGTTCCGGCCTCCACAAAGTTAGCTCAGTTTTGTCGGATGTCTCAACATTTGTTACAGCAGTTATTTGTGGAGAGATCTCATTGTTTTTCTCTTGCGGAATAGAAGCAAAGAGTTGTTGTGTGTCATCGCTTACAGCATTTGATTCCTTCGTAAGCGAACGTGCCAGAATTATTCCAGCTGCAACCACAATAATAGCAAACACTACCAATTTCCTTTTGCTGTAGCTGCCGGAAGCAGACGAGCAGCATGTGCTATCGCCGGAAGTCGATGGACAGCATTTTTGTGAATCGTCCATGCTTTCTTGTCCTGCTTTATCAGAATTATGGTTCTCAACCATTACCATGTCCCTTTCTTACATTATTAACCAATCATTTTTATTTACAATTTGCTTTCGATAATCGTTTCAGGTCCGCTTTAACAGTCGGGTGTGTTGCCAGGCATTCCTTGAAGCATTGCTGCAAGCATTCTTCCAACCGATTTCGAGCATTTGAGAGCTTATAGTGCATCCATGTACCTTCACGTCTGGCCTCGACCAGCCCAGCCGAACGCATAATACCCAAATGACGTGATATCTTAAAATCCGGAGCATTAAGGGCTTCCGCCAATTTACAAACACAGGTTTTATCTTGTATTGAAAGTAAAACCATTAACCGAAGACGTGTCGGATCAGCCAAAACCTTAAAAACAGCAGCTTCATTTTCCATAAAAACCTCCTATATACTTGCATATCTGTGCATATCCGCATATTTTACTGCAAGAGGAGCAATCAGTCAACTGTTTTTTCAGAATTGCCTCGTAGGATCGCAGAACGTCAAATTTGCCCGAACTTAACCGGAATACAGCAGGCATCATTTAACAAAACAGTCGATTTCCCAAGCCAGTTGGTAGTATAGGTGTGGGGCATCAGCCAAGAAGGCCGAGGCTCCTTTTTCGACAGAAAAGACCTACGGACACATGATCCGTGAAGATATGAAGAGAGGGCATCCTCAAGTATAATACGTTTGATTATTAACCCTTAAATAACCACCAGCTTTTTAGGTTAAAAATCAGGGCAAGTTAGAGCATCGGACAGTAATCCGTTTGTCGGATACTAAAATTCGCGGCCAATTAATTTGATTTGTGAGTTAATTCTTTTGTAAAGCTGTATAATACCGGTACTACAAGCATCGTTAAAATCTCAATCATCATCCCGCCAAAAACCGGAATTGCCATGGGCACCATAATATCAGAGCCTCTGCCAGTGGAAGTCAGGACAGGAATTAGAGCGAGAATTGTTGTAGCTGTCGTCATAAGACACGGCCGAACTCTACGAATCCCAGCCTTTACTATCTTTTCACGAATATCAGTTATATTATCTGGTTTTGAGCCCTTGAAGGTTTGCTCAAGATAAGTGCACATAACTACCCCGTCATCAGAGGCTATCCCAAATAGAGCCAGAAAACCTACCCATATAGCAACACTTAAATTGATGGGGTGCATCTGGAAAAGCTGCCTTAAGTTAACGCCGAAAATGCCGAAATCAAAGAACCATGGCTGGGCGTAGCACCATATCATCAAAAAGCCGCCTGCCCAGGCGACAATTATTCCGGAAAATACCAGCAGGCTGGTAATTGTGGATTTAAACTGGAAATACAAAATCATAAAAATTATAAATAATGCCAGAGGTATCACAACCATAAGTGTCTTTTGGGCACGAACCTGACTTTCATATGTTCCTGCGAAGCTGTAATTGACTCCTTCAGGTATAATTAATTGGCCGGTTGCGATCTTTTCTTTAAGAAATTTATCGCATTGTTCGACAACATCAACTTCTGCAAAGCCCGTTTTTTTGTCAAACAAAACATAACCAACAAGAAAAGTATCCTCGCTCTTTATTGCCTGTGGGCCTCGGATATAACGAATCTTGGCTAACTGAATTAGCGGTATCTGTGCACCATTTGACGCCGGAACAAGAATTTTATCAAGAGTTTCAATCGAATCACGAAACTCTCTCATGTAGCGAACCCGTACAGGGTAGCGTTCTCTGCCTTCAACAGTTGTTGTAATATGCCTGCCACCGATGGCAACCTCTATTACGTCCTGTACTTTGCGAATGCTGATACCATATCTTGCTATAGCATCGCGGTCTATATCGATCTCCAGATAAGGCTTGCCAACAATCCTGTCAGCTATAACAGCAGAGGGTTCTACGGAGGGGACTTCTTTTAGAAGACGCTCAAATTGCAGACCGATCTTATCTATTGTATCCAGGTCTGGCCCTTTGATTTTTATTCCCATCGGTGCCCTCATACCGCTTTGCAACATCACAATGCGAGCAGCTATGGGTTGTAATTTGGGTGCACTTGTGGTGCCGGGGATCTGACCTGCTTTTACTATTTCATCCCATATATCGTCAGGGCTATTTATATGATCCCGCCATTGCCTGTAAAGCCTGCCATGCTTGTCGGGCACAAGATCGCCTTTTTCGTCGCGTACAAATTCTTTTTTCTTTTTGTCATATTTGAATCTCAGTCTTCGTCCATCTTTATCTGAGACATACTCAGGCTTATAGTTAATAACAGTTTCAACCATTGATATCGGTGCGGGGTCGAGTGGAGTTTGGGCCCGTCCAATCTTGCCTACCACCGATTCAACTTCCGGTATTGAGCCGAATGCAGCATCCTGTTTCTGTAAAACATCGAGTGCCTCGCCAATCGAAGCGTGCGGCATCGTCGTAGGCATATACAGAAAGGACCCTTCATCAAGGGGAGGCATAAATTCTTTACCAAGTCCAGCCCATATAAAACATCCAGCTATAACAATTGCTGTTGGGATAGATAGGAAAGCTGCTTTGTGTTCGAGGCACCAGCCTAAAATCTTCGGATAGAATTTTTGAAAAACCCGGAAGAACCATAGCAGGCCGCCAATCAAAATTGCCACGAAAATTAAATTCAACAACATTCCCTTAGCAGGTCCTAAGGGTAACCAGTGGCTGGTAAGTATGATGCCAACAAGAATGATAGCCAATATGTTGATCGATAAAGGCTGGCGTCCATCTATTTTTTTTTCACGCTGTTTTCCCAAGAGCCGGTAGATTCCCATAACAATAACAATCACTCCGAGCCACCAGCTCGAAACAATCCATGCGATAACACCAATAATAATCAGTGCTATACCGAGAATAAAACGTGCTATTTTGTTCAGGTTGAATTTTCGTGTAAACAGAATATGTGCGGCTGGCGGTATTACCGTTATCGCAATTATTACCGAGGCTATCAGTGCGAATGTCTTTGTAAATGCCAGGGGCCTAAAGAGCTTGCCCTCCGGCCCGGTCATTACAAAGACCGGCAGGAAACCTACAATCGTTGTCGCAACGGCTGTCAGGACTGCACCGGCTACCTCACTTGAGGCGCGATGGATTACTTCGAGTTTGTTTTCACTTTCGCCTGCTTCAGCGAGACGTCTTATTATATTCTCACTAATAACTATCCCCATATCGACGATGGTGCCGATTGCAATTGCGATGCCTGATAAAGCTACGATGTTTGCATCGACCTTAAATAATTTCATTGCGATAAAACAGCACAGTACAGTCAATGGCAGCATGGCACCGATCAATATCGAACTTCTCAGGTGCATAACCATGACGATTATCACGATAATGGTAACGAGTATTTCTTCCGTTAAAGCGGTTTCGAGGGTGCCGAGGGTTTCGTAGATAAGTCCGCTTCTGTCATAAAAGGGGACGATTTCGACCCGTGAAACCGTCCCGTCAGCTAAGGTTTTCTGCGGCAGTCCAGGCGTGAGTTCCTTTATTTTTTCTTTTACATTTTTTATAGCCTGCAGTGGATTATAGCCGTAACGTACAACAACTACTCCGCCGACAGCTTCGGCGCCGCCTTTATCAAGGGCACCTCGCCTTAACGCCGGGCCAAAGGAAACGTTGGCTACATTCTTGATATATATCGGGACGTTGTCCGAGACTTTGATTACGGTTTTTTCAATATCGGATAGTTCCTTTATAAAACCGAGGCCTCGAATCATGTATTCGACTTTATTAATCTCGATGGTGCGAGCACCGACATCAACATTTGAGGCTTTTACGGCTTTGAAGATTTCATCAAGTCCCACGCCAAACGCACGCATTGCATCGGGGTCAACATCTATCTGGTACTCTTTTATGTGCCCCCCAATCGAGGCAACTTCACTTATGCCTTCCGCACCCATTAAGGCATAACGAACGTACCAATCCTGTATGCTTCTGAGTTCATCTAAATCCCAGCCGCCGGTAGGATTGTCATCTTTATCTCTGCCCTCAAGGGTGTACCAGAAAACCTGCCCCAACGCTGTGGCATCTGGCCCTAAAACAGGTTGAACCCCTTCAGGTACAGTGCCGGCAGACAAGGAACTCAGTTTTTCAAGAACCCTGCTGCGTGACCAGTAAAAATCAACATCTTCGTTGAAAATCACATAGATACTTGAAAAACCCAAAAATGAGTAGCTGCGGATGGTCTTGACGCCGGGAACACCAAGCAAAGTTGAAGTCAAAGGATATGTTATCTGGTCTTCCACATCCTGAGGGCTTCTGCCGGGCCATTCGGTGAAGACTATTTGCTGGTTTTCACCAATGTCCGGTATTGCGTCAACGGCAATAGGCTTTCTCGGCAGACCCCATAAATTCCAGTCAAAAGGTGCAACACCCAAGCCCCAGACGATGAACAATATCACCAGCAGACACACTACCAGCTTGTTCTCAAGGCAAAAACGTATTACTCTATTGAGCATTTAGCTTATTATCTCCGGTTCATTGTCCATTCGGTTATTTGTTAAACTGCGGTAGTTTTGACAGATACTTCTCTGGCTCTTTTTCAAACTTTTCTTTACATCCGGGGCAGCAAAAATAGACTTTCTTACCTTTGTATTCGGCGTAAAGCTCTTTGTTAATTGCCCCACCCATGACCGGACATGTGGTTTGCTCGATCGCTTCTGAAACGACCTGTTTTGTCTCTGCCGGTGCAGCGGGTTCTGATTTCTTCTTACAGCCGGCCAAAGAAAACATTGTCAGCATAAGTGTACTTACGCAAAGAAGCATTACCAGATTTTTGTTACGGACATTCATTTCGATTCTCCTTTCATAAAAATTGTAATTCTACTTTTTAAATTGAGGTAGTTTATCCATATATTTTTCGGGATTTTTTAGAAATTCTGGTTCACAACCGGGACAACAGAAATACACTTTCTTTCCCTTGTAAACAGTGAACTGCTCTTTATTAATTTTTCCGCCCATGATGGGGCAAAGCTTTTGTTCAGTCGAATCAACAGCCATCTGGTTTTCAGCGATCACAAGTGACTCTATTATATCCTGTGGACTCATCATGCTGGGTTTAGCTTGAATTTGAAGGGCTGAATCAATCTTGAAATTCCCGTTTGTAACGACAATTTCACCCTCTAAGAGTCCATCTTTTACTAAATAATAATCTCCTGCTCTTGGGCCAAGAACTATTTCTCTGCCTTGGAATGTCGGTTTTTCAGCATTTGGCTTTTGAACATATACAACCGCCCGTTTGCCGGTTATTAAGGGGGCAGAAGCTGGAATTACAAGCGGGGCATGTTCTGGTAATTCGGTTTTGATATAGCCAAGCGACTCTGTCGTTACCAAATCCATCTGGCATATATCGCATTTGCCTGCCGTCTCTTTTACAACCGATGGGTGCATAGGACATATCCATTTACCTGCCATATCAAAGTCCATCACCTTTGCCCCCGAGGCGATCTTTGATCGAACAATGGCCCTGACAAACATTTCTGGTTTTAGCTTTCCTTCTTTATTATCAACGTTAAGACGCACCTTGATTGTCCTGGTCTTTGGATCAACTGTCGGAGATACAAAAGTAATTCGCCCTTTAAAAACATCCCCTGGATAAGCTTCTGTAGTGAATTCGACCTCTTGTCCATATCGAATCCACATCATATCCGACTCGTAAGCATCCAGTTGTACCCACAACTGTGAAAGATCAGCAATTGTATATATCTTGGTGCCTGTCTGAATATATGTTCCTTCGGTAACGTGTTTTTTGATTACGATGCCGCCTATTGGTGCGTTAATAGTGATATAATCAGTAGGTTGGCCGGTTTCTTCTATCTGTTTAATTTGTTCTTCTGTAAGCCCCAATAATCTTAGTTTTCCACTCGTGGCCTCAAGTGTTGCTCGTCTCGACCTTTTGATAAATTCAGAGCTGTCAGGCTTTATATTCTGTACAGATTTTGCCGCCTGCAGAAATTCTGCTTGTGCACTTATAAGTTCAGGGCTGTAAAGATAGACCATGTGGTCACCTTTGATTACCTGCGTGCCTGTAAAATCAACATAGAGACGGTCGATTCGTCCAGGAACCCAGGCAGTTATATTTTTCAACCTGGTTTCATCATAATCAACTTTACCTACCATGCGAATTTGGGCCTCTATGAATTTACGCTCCACAACTGTAGTTTGAATTTCCATAAGTTTCAAAGCATCCTTGGAGAAAGAAATTTCCATGGAACCTGCCTCGCCACTGGTATCTACCAGAACTAAATCCATAAAGCAAATCGGACATTTTCCCGGTTTAGGTTGACGAATATGGGGGTGCATTGAACATGTCCATATTTGCTCTTTGTCCTGGGCTGCGTGGATACGCTCAGTATTTTGCAGGGATGAAGCTCTCCATCCCCCGATCAGATAGCCAAGAATAAAAGCTATGAGAACAATTATTACTACTTTATACGCTGATCTGCTTAGCCACTTTTTCAAGTTAAGGCTTTCCATATCAAAATCCTTACAATTCAGTCCCAATAAGCATTTCCAACTCAGCCAGTTTTTGCTGATTGTTGGTAATGGCTCTTTCATGGTCAAGCGTGTATCTAAGCAGCATACGCTGGGCATCAATTAACGATAAAAAATCTATCGTACCTGCCCTGTACGCACTCTCTGATGCATGGACAAGCTCCTGGGCTTTTGAGACTAAAATATCCCCATAAAGATGCATCTTCCTTTGACTATCCTCAACATCGTACAACACCTTTATTGCTTGTGCTATTGTTTTGTTTTCAGTGTCTATTTTCTGATGTTGTGTTTTTCTGACATTAGCTTTGGCCTGCCGCTCAGCCGCCTTATAACTATCTCGCCACAAAGGAATATTCATCGAAAACATCAATATCACAGGGTCCTTGCCGCTATCTCGAACCCCGCCAGAAGCTGCGCCGTCTGTTTGAATCCAGTCGAGACCCACCCCTATATCAGGATAGAAATTTTTCTTTGCCAACTCAACCCTGGCTTTTGCTGCCTCAACCTCCCAGTTTAATTCGGCAAGTCGGGGATTATTTCTTATTAATGATTCAATAAGATACTGTCGGTTAAGCTGCAGCTGTCTTGTTGGTTCTTTCCTGGGCCAGGCCAGTTTTGCATAAGATGGTCGATTAAGTACTGAATTGAGCCTTGCAACTGTTGGCTCTCTAAATTCCTCCAGAGATTTTAGAACATCCTCAAGCTCCGCTAATTCCACCTGAGCACGGATTATGTCAGGATGGGTTGCCGTGGCGGCTCTATATTTAGTCAGTGCAACCTCTTCAAAATGCTGCAACAGTTCAAGATTCTCTTTGGCAGTATCAATAGCTGTAGCCAAATACGTGAATTCATAAAAAGCATCCTTTACCTGCCAAAAAAGTTTTAACTTATCCGCTTCATATCTCTGTCTCGCAGCTTTAGCTTTCGCTGCTGCAACATCCGTCCTCGCTTCGATTTTACCGAACCATGGAAATACCTGCATAATGCCAAACTTGTTTCTTTGTGGCCCAACTCGCGTCTCCACTTCTTCTATGAAATAGCTATATGTAAATTTAGGATCGTCCAGAGCTTTTGCCTGCGGCACTTGTTCTAAAGCAGCTTTCCATTGTTCAAACCTTGCTTTAAGCTCGGCATTATTCAGGGAAGCGAAACGCAAATAGCCTGGAAGGTCCTGCAAATCATTTACATCATTTGATTGCGGCGAAGCAAAGACAGATGTTGCCGAAACAAGTACCACAATAGCGATAATTCGAAGAACTGACCTTGTCATATTCTTAGTCCCCTTAATCTCGTATGATTATGCTATTTCGTTATACCGCCAAAACATCTCTTTGTCACTATTTTTAATTAACTACGTATCTGGTGTATGAGTTTGAGAATCTCGTCCATTTTTTCCTGTTTTTCCTTTTCGGATGCTCCTTTTACAGCTTCAGTTACGCAATTCTTAAAGTGCTTTTCCAATATCTTCTCTTCTACCCTGGAAAGAGCGCCTTTGATAGCATATATCTGAGTTAAAATATCGATGCAGTATTTACGATCTTCGATCATCTTATGAACGCCGCGAACCTGTCCCTCAATTCGCCTTAATGCTACCAGATTGTCAGCATGATCAGGGTTCTTTTTCATTTTTCGCTCCTTTTGTGCTTTCTTTCCATTATACCCCATAGGGGTATATTTGTTCAAGAAAATTTTTGTTTTTTCGCAATTTATGCCAAAGTCGCGGTTTTGGCTGATATTGTACCGCCAGCGATGATGTTGTCGGCGCTGTTATACGGCACAAGTTTCTGGCCTGGAGAGGGGGCAAATTGAGGTTGGTCGAACTCAACAGTCACATTAGTTTCTGTTAAATTAATGTCGGCTATTATCTTTTTTGTTTTTTCAGTCGAATAATACTGTGCTGATATACCGTTCTGCGGTATCAGGCAATATAACGACAATCAGCTTGTCGGCATTTTCCGGACGTTTGGCTGCTTTGACCGCCGCTGCCACTGCTGCTCCTGACGATATGCCGGCAAAGATGCCCTCTTCCTTAGCCAAGCGTTTTGCCATATCAAACGATTCCGTATTGGTTATTTGCATCACCTCATCAACAATATTCATATCCAAAACATCCGGGACAAAGCCAGCACCGATTCCCTGGATCATATGCGGACCGGGCTTGCAGCCGGAAAGTATCGCTGAATCTGTCGGCTCGACCCCGATGATTTTGACAGAAGATTTTTTCGATTTAAGCATTTCACTTACGCCGGTAATCGTTCCACCAGTTCCTATCCCTGCGATGAATATGTCAACCTGACCATCAGTATCTTCCCAAATTTCTTCAGCGGTTGTTTCTTTATGAATTTGTGGATTGGCAGGATTATTAAACTGCTGCGGCATAAAAGCACCGTCGGTTTTGGCTACGATCTCGTTGGCTTTATTGACCGCTCCGATCATTCCCTCTTCAGCAGGGGTAAGAATGAGTTCGGCACCAAACAACTGGAGTATTTTTCTCCGCTCGGCTGTCATAGATTCGGGCATGGTAAGTATCAGCTTATAGCCCTTAGCGGCTGCAACCCACGCAAGAGCAATGCCGGTATTGCCGCTTGTCGGCTCAACGAGGGTGTCGCCAGGCTTGATTTTGCCGTCACGTTCCGCGGCCAATACCATGCTCACGCCTATACGGTCTTTGACACTGCCGGCGGGATTGAAGAACTCCAGCTTGGCCGCTACCCTGACTTTAGAGTTTCCTGTCACTCTGTTTAACTGAACCAACGGAGTCTTACCGATTAATTCTGTCATATCTTTTGCTATATTCATTTTATGATCCTCTAAATAAAGAATTTATTTTTTCCGTCGCACTTTCACGCAATAGTGGTCACCAATGTTTTTAATATCCAAAACATCCTGCCCCTGTTCGGCAAAACTTGCAGGGGCGTTCCGCACAGGCTCACCTTCATCAAGCAGCACCTCAAGAATATCACCTATTTCGAGTTTTTCAAGTTCAAGTTTTGCTTTAACGAAGTTTAAGGGACATGCCACGCCACGCAAGTCAATAATATGCGTTTTATTTTCATCATTCTTTATATCTGTTTTTTGCACCGCCGGTTCTGCTTTAAATTTAAGATTAGCATCGAGTGACAGGAAAAGCTTTTCGACACGATTAACCATATCTTTTGCCTGCGGCAGCAACTCTTCTATCGACCCCCTATCGCCCATACGCCAATCAACCGCATCATCGAACAGTTGCTCTGTTTGTGGTATGACCCAGCCTGGCTCGATGAGATGCTGTTTAAATGCGGCGAAAATCTCACGTTCTTTTTTGGGTTCCAGGCCGAATGTATAAAGCAGCGACCTTGCGGCGGCAACGACGGCCTTGTAAATATTCTCGCTATTAACCGATGTTGACTTGATCGCGTCCTTTGCTTCGTCGATGTCAACTTTTATCACGTCCATGACACCGGCTCCGCATTCGCCTGGCCCGCGGCCTGCCAAAGAAAACGGTTCATCCGAACCCCAGTCAAAATAATAATCGTCCGGCAATGCTTCGCTAACGTCGCCATATTTATCTATGAGCGTAGTTACAGCTTGGCCGCTTAAAGTTTCCGCTAACAAATCGGGGATTCGTTTAGCCGGTACTGTGCCGATTCTTTGTGCCAGATGCGCATCGCCCTCAATTGTTTTAGCTCCAACCAGAACATCATAACACGGCATCAGTTTCCCCTTTACCCGTTTGGCTTTGCCTTGAAAACCTATGTCGGCTATGTAATGATGGCCGCAGGAATTAGGGCAACCGCTGATTCTGATAACCGTCTTAGGCGAATCGATCTGACTGAGCTTATTTGAAATCGCATCAGATAAACCTCTCGAAAGACATAGGCCCAATTTGCATGTCGCGGCTCCGGTGCAGGCGACTACTTTAGGACCGCCTTCGGCAAAAACGTTTATGCTAAAGTCTTTTAATTCGCCGTTAATCTTATCAACATCCTCGACGGGCACACCTGTTATAAGAAGGTCTTGAAGTTGCGTTGTTCTGACAAGTCCCTGGCCGTATTTGGCTGCGATCTGAGCAACCTTTTGTAAGTCATCGGCTGGTATGTCGCCTTTTTTTAGCCGTAAGCGTACAGTTTCCGACCCTTCTGATGTTGGATACATTGACGCAATATCGCGAATATCAGGGGCTTTGAAAGGAAGCCCTTCAGCCTTAAGTGTATCCTTTTCTTTCTGGTACAACTTAATGAATTCCTCAACACCCAGTCCGGCTAAGACATAACGCAACCTTGCTTTATGCTTATTTGCTCGGTCGCCATGTTTGTCGAAGAGTCTTTTGATAGCTTCTGCTGTTTCGAAGATTTCGTCAGCTTTGATGAAATCTTCAATTTTCACAGCGACAGCAGGATTGGAGCCCAAACCTCCAGCGGCATAAACAACAAAGCCTTTTACACCGTCCTTTTTATGGGCGAAAAAACCAAGATCAGCTACGCAAGCATACGCACAATCCTGGGAGCAGCCGGAAAAAACTATTTTATATTTTCGAGGCAGATTAAACGAGCTTCTGTCTTGTAACAGATACTCAGCTGTAGCTATAGCATATGGTGCTACGTCAAATTCTTCTTTCTGGCATACCCCTGCCTCTGGGCAGGCGGTAACATTACGTACGGTATTTCCGCCTCCTCCACGAGACGAAATACCAACTTCGAGCAGGCCTTCGAGAACATCAGGGGTATCTTCAATTTTAACTTCATGAATCTGGATGTCCTGCCTGGTTGTAACATGAAGGACGCCGTTACCGTATCTTTTGCTCAACTCGGCTACTCGCTCTAATTGAAACGGTAACACCAGACCAGCCCCGATGCGGATGCGTACCATGAAAAGGCCGGCTTTTCTTTGTTCATAAACACCCATCGGCACCCGATAGGCCCTGAAAGCTACTGGTGAAGTTTGGCCATTGAGAAATTCTTTAACTTTACTGCGATAAGCTAAAGTGTCTTCTTTGACAGTTTCAGGAATACGCAAAATAGGCTCTTTTGGTTTAATCATTCTTATACTCTGCCTCAATTTTCACTGGAACTTCGGTTACACTATTGCCCTCTATAAGAAAACCTTTTATAGCAGGTTCAGTGTTCTGAAGCGAAACAATCACATATATCACATCCGGCGTTAAAGCCAGCCGAATATCCTCGGCCGAAGGTCTGGCTGGAGTTTCAGGGTGACTGTGATATATAGCCAGCATTTCAAGACCGTCTGAACGAATATCTTTAACGACCTTAAACTGTTCTTCCGGGGTCATCATAAAATGATCACTGCTTTGGTCAGTGTTTGTCATTTTATATAATTTTTCAACCGTTTTGTTTTTGCCCGCAAGAATACCGCACGCCTCAATCGGTGCTTCAGCTTTAGCCTGTTCTACCATTTGCTCAAAAATATTACCTGGAATCTTTAATTTCAGCATTTGCAATTCTTCAAATCACATACGGGTTGTTCTTCATCCTTCAATTCTGTTATTTCTGCATTTTCACCACATAAAGGACAGTTCGGATTGCGACTCAATTTAACCGCACGAAAGTCCATTTCGAGAGCATCATATGTTAGCAACTTATCTGTCAGCAATTCGCCAAGGCCAAGCAGATATTTTATCGCCTCCGTTGCTTGCAATGAGCCAACGACTCCGGCCAATACGCCGAGTACGCCTGCTTGCGAACATGAAGGCACGGCATTGGCAGGCGGCGGAGCATTGAAGATGCAGCGATAGCAGGTTGACTGGCCGGGCAATATCGTTATCAACTGGCCGGTAAACCGCAAAATTCCCGCATGTGAAAATGGTATCTTTTCGAAATAGCAGGCGTCGTTAATAAGGAACTTGGCGCCGAAATTATCCGTGCCGTCAATTACAAAATCATAGTCTCTAATGATGTCTCTAATATTGTCGGCCATTGCTAACTGGTGGTAAGTCTTAACCGTTACATCGGGATTTATTGCCCGTATTTTGTTCTCCGCAGATTTAACTTTTTCAACGCCTACATCAGAAGTATGGTGAATTATTTGTCTTTGCAGATTAGTCAGATCAACACGGTCAGCATCGATAATTCCGATGGTTCCAACACCTGCAGCAGCAAGATACAATGCCGCCGGTGAACCCAAGCCTCCTGCACCAACAATCAGAACTTTTGATGCAAGCAGTTTTTCCTGGCCAATACCACCAATCTCTTCCAATATTATATGTCGGCTGTATCTTTCGATTTGCTGTTCAGTTAGTGGCATTGCCGCCTCCCATAAAATACAGAAATTCTACTTTATCGCCTTGGTTCAATGTTGTACTTTCGAATTCAGACCTTTTCAAAATCTGTCCGTTAAGTTCAACCGACACCATTTCAGGCATCTTCACCTCTTGGGCAATCAAAAGGCCGCTTACAGTCAACTCATCATTTAATTCAATATCATTGCCATTTACAATCAGTTTCATTTTTTTTCTCAAGAACTTTTCTCAAACGCTTGTTGGAAATCTGCTTTTATATCTTCGAAATCTTCTATGCCTACCGATACACGTATCATATCCGCAGTTACGCCCATCTTCTCTTTTTCAATAGTACTGAATTCGTGAAATATCGTAGAGGCCGGGTGTATCACCAGGGTTTTTGCATCACCGAGATTTGCTAAATTTTTAGCAAGCTTCAGTGAATCGATAAAATTAAATGCCCTTTCTTTAGTGCCCATGCCAAACGTCAGAAGCCCTCCGCCTTTGCCGTTAAATAGCTCCTGAACCCTGTTATAAAATCTTCTACCAATAAGGCCAGGATAGTTCACCCAAGTTATTTTCGGCTGGTTTTGAAGATATTGTGCCAGCTTGCAGGCGTTCTCGCAGTGCCTGACCATTCTTACGGGAAGTGTCTCCAAACCTTGAAGCATCAAAAACGAATTCATCGGGGCAGGACAACCGCCGAGGTCTCGGTAGATCAGATTTCTTAAATGCGACAGGAAAGCCAATTGGCCGGCTTTTTCAGATAGCTTTCTGATATCTTCAAAAATTCCTTTTCTCCAATCGTAGTTTCCTGTATCGATTATCGCTCCGCCTATCGCGGTGCCATGACCATTGATAAACTTCGAAGTTGAATGGACAACAATATCCGCACCAAAATCGCCCGGCTTAAAAAGGGCAGGCGTAGTAAGGGTATTATCAACAACAAAGGGTATGTTTGCCCTGTGAGCAACTTCGGCGATAGCTGGTATATCAGGAACGTCCATTCGTGGATTACCGATAGTTTCAACAAAAATCAGCTTTGTTTTATCATTGATCACTTTTGTGAAGTTCTTCGTATCAGCCACATCAACCAGAACAGTTTCCACGCCAAACCGTCCTAATGTATTTTCAAACAAGGACACAGTTCCACCGAATATGCCAGCAGCGGCAATAATCCTGTCTCCGGTCTTGACCAGCCCCATTACAACCGAAGCGATAGCAGCCATTCCGCTGGAAGTTGCGATGCAGCCGATTCCATCTTCAAGTTGTGTGAGCCTTGCCTCAAGAGCGACAGTAGTAGGGTTTGCAATACGTGTATAGATGTACCCCGGTTTTTTGCCGTCGAAAACATCAGCAAGTTCCTGAGCACTTTTGTAGGCATAGGAAACCGTCTGATGGATAGGTACCGCAGTAGCACCGCTTTCTCTGTCCCCGGCAAAACCGCCATGTATCGCTAATGTATCAGTCTTCATTTTTTTCTGTTTCCATTATATCTGATAGTTAAGTAACGGTTTTGTGTGAATACCGCATTCGCCGCCGCACTTACTCGTTCCAATCCACCTTCCCGCACGTTCGTCTGCCCCCTGAGCTATTTTAGTACATGGTGCGCACCCAAGTGATCTGTAGCCCTTGCCGTACAGAGGATTAACATCTACCCTATACAAAGCCAGGTATTCCCACACTTCCCGCTCATACCAGATGAGGATCGGATTGAGCTTAATTAAACCTTTGTCCAGTTCTTCGATTTCCTTGTACTCAGTGCGCGTTCGGCCTTCAGTGCAGCGAAGCCCGGTAATCCAGCATTTAACGCCCATCTCCTGCACAGCCTGTCGTACGGGTTGTACCTTTAGAATTTCGCAGCACCTGTCCGGATCGGTCTCGTAGAGTTTATCCGGGATTTTTTCATCATTGCTATAGACCTTCAACTCCGGATAGCGCCCGACTTCATCAACCATAAACTGTTTGGTTTCTGCAGGCTTGAACCTTGTCGTTACGATGAAACCACGAATCTTAGGACTCACTTTTTTAGCCAGATGCCAGATTACACTTGAATCCTTTCCAAGGCTATTAGCGACAACGAGGTTGTCTCCATACTCCTGGTAAGCTCGGTCAATCAAATCTAAAGACCTCTGGACTTTTTCTGCAAAATTCAGCTTTTCAACCAGCTCTGCAACGTTTTCTGTAACTTCTTCGATTAACATAACCACAAATCTCCTTCTAATTTTTAATAATATGTTTTTCTAAATCTGATATTCAGGCGGCTTCGTTTTACCAAAGTCTACGCAAATCCAAGCCCTTTCATGGAAATAATATGCACCAAGTTTAATCAGCGTATCAGCTAAACCGATCTCGGCAGCAAATTTCAGTTCTTTTGTAATAACCCAAGCCACGGTAAAAGTGACCAGCGTAGCAATAAACCGCCAACTAAAAGCCTTTATTACTGTTCTAAAATGTGATTCCACTCGTTACAACTCCTAATCTGGAAGTATTCCTATTGGTTCAATAGGTTATATAAGAAAAAAAATATAGTTCATACAAGTCGCTCTTTATTCTGCCTCAAATACTGTAATTCAATGCACATTTGTCTCTTTTAACCCGTTCAAACTCAACAAGGTTAGCGAAACTTTTGCTTTCACAAACTTCGCCAATCGCATTATTTACCTCTTGCCAAAGCTCTGTAAACGCCTTATTTCCTACCGATGATGTATCATCGCTGTTTTGCGCTAACGAAATAGGGCCCTCAATGTATTCAATAATTTCCCGCACAGTCAGGTCTTGGGCATCTCTGGCCAGCATATAGCCGCCTTCGTTGCCACGTTTCGACTCGACAAAACCACCGTGTTTAAGCTCATTTAGAATTATCTCCATAAAACGTGGCGATATATGCTGAGCTTCGGCTATTTCGTAAGTCCTTATCGGTTCATCCTGATCTCGCCAGGCAAGTTCAAAAACAGCTTTTAGAGCATATTGACATTTTTTAGATATCTTCATTTCGTTTTCTTTTGACTATATATCACCAATACAATCGGAATACTAATATAACTGTAAGGCAGCATACTGTCAACAATTTTTTTGCGAAAATTTTTAAAAATTTCTAAATTCGGCGAAAATAGCCCAATTATCGGCATCTTTTTTAGCGATATAGCTCGAAAAATTCGTATAATAACCTTCTTATGCCATAGGAATAATAGGAGATTGATTATGAAACTTTTGACTCGGACCAGATACGGCGTGCGAGCTATATTGGAGCTCGCTGAAAACTACGGAAAGGGACCACTGCAACTCAAAGCGATCGCTGAGCATCAGGAGATTTCTGTCAAATAGCTCGAACAACTTATGGCTGTTCTCAAATCGACAGGAATTGTTCGAAGTGTCAGAGGGCCAAACGGCGGATACGTTCTTGCCAAGAGCCCCAACGAGATTAAGGTCAGCGACTGTTTCAATTGCCTGGAAGGACCTGTTATTACAACCGAGTGTGTTGACAATAGTAGTTTTTGCACGAGAACCGCTGATTGTATTGCCAGAGGGCTATGGACCGACGTCCAGAATACGGTTATGGATCTTTTGCATTCCATTACGTTACAGAGCCTTATTGACAGAGCGGTGAAAAGCAAAACTTTAGATTATCACATATAAGACAATGGCCAAGATTGAAGAAAATTCAGTTGGTATCGTGCAAACAAAGACAATACGGGTTGTCGAGCCGGACAACCCCCTGAAGTTGGAGTGCGGCAAGACATTAGGGCCTATTGATGTTGCCTATGAGACATATGGCCAGCGGCTCCAGAGGCATAGTTCGAAAGACAGTGGTTTCGTGTACAGCACCGCTTGTAATGCGTACAAACGTGGGTATAGAGCCTTTCAGGTCCATCAGCGTATGGAGTTTTACGGCACTTTTGTGTTTGCGATGTTGGGCCCATGTAAACAGTGACAGGCATAAGTCGATTACCGTCGCGTACAAAACATAGACTGTATTTTTTAATGTAATGCCGAAGTCTTCGTTGGCGTAGAGTTGCCTGGCTTTGGCTATTAGAACTTGTGCAAAGTCGTGATATATTTGCCAGTCTCTTTTCTCGTTTGCGTTGGCTAAATTGTTTCGAGAGACTCTTCCGCGGAAGCCACAACGATAGAGTTTTTCGTCCAAAGCTCTTAAGCAGGTTTCGATATCTCTTAGGCTTTCTCGATATGTCAGTTGAGCGAATGCCATTGTCAGATATTGGTCGAAGCATGAGAAAGATTTGATTCGATAATTGCCGGCGTAACGATTGACGCAAGTTCTGAATTGATGTTTTGGAATAAAATCGAGTATTTGCGAAAAAACTGATCGTTCGTTGTTCATTGATTGTAGTTCTCCTGCTTAGTGATCGTAAAATATCACCGCAGGATAACAGCGAGTTCAAATCGATAACAGTTGTTTTTTGTTGTAACATCATATAGTTAAAATAGTTATGTTAAAATAGTCTCAAGTTAATGGGACAGTACTGTTTTCAATGAACAAAATCTCAAGAAATAAAGTCCGAATTCAAGATTTTAAGCCGGAGATTAGTTTTTGAACAGGACAGCTGCAATCTCCCTTCCGCAGATGCAATTTAGTGCAAAACCACCTACGCCAATAGTCAGTGTTATGCCATAATTTTCACATTTTTGCGGAGGAATCTGTTACCTTTTGAAAGTTGAAATGCAAAAAAGTTCGCCTTGGCATAATAGCATAACGCTTTTAGGTAAAATCACTTACGGAAAAGCCGTGATTAAATCCGCACCCTTATTGACGGTGGGCCGAAAAAAAGTATTTGACATATTACCACACCATGCTTATCATTCCGCCGTAGTTGAGCTATCCGGTTGAGTCTATTGATTTGGTTGATTTGGTGTAATGGCTGAACTGACAAACAAGGAAACAGGATGCAGGTTTCACAAAAAAGTTTTTATGCTCTACGGGCCATATTTGAACTTGCTAAACACAAGGACAAAGGGCCTGTAAAGATTGCTGATATCGCCAAGTCCCAGGCTATTCCTCAGCGATTTCTCGAGGTGATACTCAGTTAACTTAAGCAGGCGGGCTTTGTTACATCGCGCAGAGGCAATGATGGCGGCTACATGATTGTTCGTGAGCCTGCCAAGCTCACCGTAGGTGGAGTAATGGATTTTATCCGGGGGCCGATCGGATTGGTTCCTTGTATGAATGATGGTTCTATGGCAGAGAATTGTTTGCTTCGTGATAACTGTGTTTTCAGAGGCATGTGGGGAGAAGTTAACGGGGCAATCTCGAATGTGTTTAACAACGTAACTTTCAGCGACTTAGTCTGGCGGGAAAAACAGCAGGTTCATCCTTGCGTTGGCAGCCAATGATTTGACTGTTGAAATTGAGAAAGAAAATCGGGGGCAAGGTTTTATATAGGCAGGTTCCTGAAGATATAAAAAATAAATTTTAGAAACAGCAGCGGCAGATTGATTTAGTACTGCGATATCCATTGATATACGGGGAGCCTCGTATATCGACGGTGGGTGGATACCAGTAATGGACTGCAGGAATTTTTAGAATTTCTCCAGTTTAAGAAGCCGGTTAAGAATATTTAACCCAGTTGGTTATCCCACCGGATAGATAGCTGGTTTTTTTTTGGCCCGTGTCTTCTTCGGCAAGTTAGAGAAGAAAACTTTAACAAAAATGAATTGGATTATAAAAACGGTGGACGGATTTACTGCAACCGACGGGGACGGAGTGTGGAGTAAGTCTGGTATTTGCGTTTTATTGTAAGTGTGTTCTTAAATTAGAAAAAAACAGGTGTTTCGAGAATGGTTAGTTCTGCTGTAAGAAGAAAACTACTGAAAATTGATAAGAACAAATTAAACAAGGATTTTCTGTCAACAACCGAGTTGGCGAGACTTTGTGGAGTTTCGCGTTTCAGCATCATCAACTGGGTCAAGCAAGGCAAGATAAATACGCTTAAGACAGTGGGAGGAAAACACAGAATACCTGTAGCAGAAGCTATAGAATTTCTTGAGAGTATGCATTGCCAGAGTTCCCACGAGATCGAGAACGATTTAGCACCAGATGCATTAGGGCACTGCTGGGAGTACCCGCGAAAGACGAACTGTGATAACAGGTGCAAAAGTTGCTTAATATATGGAAGAGAGGTGGATTATTGCTTCGTAGTCGTAAGGCAATTCGGCAAGGGAGTGATTCACTGTAAGGGAGATTGTTTGAGATGTGAATATTTCGGCGAGTTCTTTGGGGTTTACGGTGAAGATTCGCAGACCCGGGAACAGTCCGATGAAAATGATAAAAATGTCGCCATAGCAAAGAGGCATTTTCTTTATAACTTCGCTTATGGCATCGGCCGAGGCGTGCATGGATTGAAGAAGAAAGGAAAAGTCAAATGAAAGGTAAAAATATACTTCACATTTTAGGTTTGTATCTGGACAAGTTGGAGAGAGCTTTTGGACTCGATTCGACAGATTTAGTAAGGCTCTACCACGAGGAAGCTGCTGCGGCCATCAAATGCGGCGCATATGATTCGGCGATACCTCTATGTCAAAAGGCACTTAAAGATAATAGTGACGACATTGAAGCCAATTACCAGTTAGGCGTTGCTTATATGGGTAATCGCATGCTCGAAGAAGCGACCGCTGCGTTCAAAAAAGTGTTGAAACTCGACCCCGAACGCTCCGGTGCTCATTATCGGCTGGGAGTCTTATGTGACAAGACCGGTGCACTTAGCAGCGCGATAGCATCATTCAAGAAGGCTATCAAGCTCGAACCTAAGCGGGCTGACTTCTATTACACACTCGGTATAGCTCAGGACAAAAACGGTGAACAGAAAAAAGCTATTGAGTCACTCAACAAGGCAATTGAGTTGGCGCCGGATATGGATAAGTATCACTACCGTCTTGGTTTGATTTACGATGGGCAGGGTGAACATGAAAAAGCCATAGAGGCTTTCAAAAAAGCATCCGAAGCTGAAGATGCTTAAATTAAAAAGGAAAAGCTCGGTGAGTTCGGGAAGTTGAATCTAAAATTGAAGCGAAAAAGGAATTTCGATAAATGTCTCGTTTAGGTGCAATAGTAAGGAGGCTGTACGGCGATGAGGTAAAACCTGCCGCTGGCAAGGTAATTAAGCAGGGCGGCAGACTGCGAAGAAAACTCGAAGATTTAGGCGATGCTCTCGGTCGTCGACCAACCTTGTTGTGGGTGGTAAGAATTGTTGTACTACTGCTTGCGTTGGTCGTTGTCGCCGAGGGCGTTTTTCAATATAACCGGCTCCAGGCATGGAAGACCACGGTGCTGGCTCGTCGGGCAGATATTGACCGTGAACTAAAGAGACGGGCCAACCTGATACCCAATGTCATTTACCTTGCTCGCAGGTATGAAAACTACGAGCAGGAAATGTTCAAATATGTTTCTGACGCAAGGGGCGTGCTGCAAACCATAAAGGACTCTCAAACATTGGGGACCGGGGTTAACGGCTTGTTGGAAAAAGCGTTGTCCAAGCTGGTCGCCCTGGCTGAGGCTTACCCAGACCTCAAAGCTACCCAGCCGATTCAGGATTTGATGGCTAATTGGGCTGAAACGGAAAACAGAATTGCCGATGTAAAGAAAGAATACAATGCTGCCTGCGAGCAATTTAATCAGTACATGACGACATTTCCCGGGAACGTATTTGCGTTTGTTTACCGGTTTAAATATGCCGAGTACACGACTCTCGAAGAAAAGCTTGATGTTCCTCAGTTAAATCTTGATGTGTTGGAACAAAAACCGACGGACCTGAAAGAGAATGTTGATTCCGGTGCTGCGGTTGACGCGAATAATCTGAATAAATCAAAAGGAGCTGAATAATGAAATTAGGAATTTTCGGTGCAATTGCCCTTGGACTTGGAGTTTGGGCTCTTGTGTACTGGCGGTGGATCGCCGTAGAGGTTCTCCAGGGACTAATTGCTCTTGGACTGGTCATAGGCGGAGTTCTGGCGATAGCTATTGCAATAAGAAGAAGTTGCAAGGCAAAACAAATGGACGTATAGGAAGTTTAATTGCTCTGCAAAGAGGTGCGAAATGCAGGAAAAGAAAAAAGGCCCCGGCGATAATCAGCTGGTCGTCGTCCTTATAGCGTTGCTTGCTTTGATTGTCGTGATGGTTTTCTATTGGGACCGTCATCAGCAACGCAGGGTTGAGCTGTCCCAGTCCCGAATACGAGCGAACCTTCTTGAGGAATGGGGGCTGGGGGCACAGCAGCAAGTCCGGTCGGCACTTCAAGCTCAAGATCAAACGGTGGCGGGTCAGCCGCAAACGGTTGGGTTTGGAAAACGGGTCTCGTACAAAAATATTATCGCTCGTGTCGCACCTTCGGTGGTAAGTGTCAATGTAGAGACCGGCTTTTTAAATCAGGCGGCACAGCCAGGGCCATTGCAAGGGCAGAATGTCTGGGGCGGCGGAATGGGCTGCTTTGCTCATCCGACTGGAGGTAATGCTGTCTGTCCAAATTGTAACACAAAAATCCCCTGCCAAAAAGGTATGCCTGCCTGTTTTTCCAATTGCCCGAAATGTGGGGCACACATGAAGCCCGAAGGCGCATCGTGGTATTGTCCTTTCCAGACTCAGGCACAACAGCCTTCAACACAAAACCAGGACCAATCCTTTGGTTCAGGTGGCGCGGCACAATATGTACTGGGTGGCACTAAACCTGAAACCCAACAGCAGTTTCAGACAGCGGGCAAAGGCGGCAGCGGCGTAATTGTCAATCGTCTGGGGTATGTTTTAACCAATCACCACGTAATTCACGGCGCAAAAATAATTACCGTTAAAGTGTGTTCCGGGTTGATCACCAAGACTTATCCGGCGGACGTAATCGATGAAGCACCAGAGCTTGACTTTGCCATGTTGAAAATAGCCGGCAACGGTGACACCTTTATTCCTGCACCGATAGGCAACTCCAGCCTGGTATCTGTCGGAGATGAGGTGTTGGCTATCGGCAGCCCCTTCGGATTGCAGCAGACCACAACGTTTGGCATTGTGAGCAATACCAGGCGCACAATGACCGTTGGTAATCAGACCTACTCGGATTTTATCCAGACCGACGCACCGATTAATCCAGGTTCCAGCGGCGGTGCCCTGGTTAATATAAACGGTGAGGTGATCGGTATCAATTCCGCTATCTATTCACCTACCCAGGCATTCAGTGGTATTGGTTTTGCGAGACCCATCGATTCAGCCAAGGCCGTATTTCCTGAATTCATAGATAGTTCGTCAAATATAGCTCGGGCACTGATGAGAAAATCATTGCCCTGGAGTCGGGGTCGATTCGGACAGAATGTAGTAACGCAAAAAGGCCAGGGACTTTATCCCTGGAGTCCGCCTAACGGGCAACTCCAGCCGGTAGCAAATAATGGACAACCTTTTCTGAATGGGCTTGGATTATATCCATGGTGCCCGCCGGGCGGATGGGTACAAAAATCGACAAACTCGCCTGCATCGGTTCAGAATACACAACCACAAAACCCCAATGCACCGCGCCGACCATGGTTAGGGATACGTACGCGGAATGTCGATCAGAATGTCAGTGATTTTCTTGGTTTGCCCATGAAATTCGGAATTCTGGTTATGGAAGTTTTCGACATGTCTCCGTGCCAGTCAGCAGATATGCAGGCAGGCGATGTCATTATGCGATTTGACAATCGAAGCATCAAGAATGAGAAGATGTTCTGGAAGTTATTGAGTAAGGAAACCATCGGCGATAAGATAAAACTGACTGTGTACCGTGACGGCACAAAGATAAAGCTTACCTGTACATTAGGCATAAGGCCGATCGGGATTGGAATACCGACCTTTGTCAAGCCGCCCGAACGCGACTGGCAGGAGGTTCCAAGGGTGCCCTTAAACGCACAGGCAATCGCGATGACGATTCCTTCTACGACCCAGGCACCGGTGCCGACCGGCACATTGCCCTCGCCACTTGAGCAGAACGCCGCGGGAAAAGAGTTTATCGAAGGACATTGGCTGGGTCTGGAGGTAATCAAACTGACTAAAGAACTGGCCACCGAATTCCAGATTCCGGAGGATCAAACCGGCGTGCTGGTTGACGAGATTACGCTGGAAGCTGCCGAGTCAGGCATTTTGGCAGGTGATATGGTTCAGTCCGTCGGCGGTCTTTCTACACCTGACCTGAGGACGTTTTTTGAGGCTACTCAGCGTGAGCGTGTGCAGGAAGCAACGCAGACAGACGTTGGAATCAGTCGTCGGGGCAAGAAGATGACATTTGTTATGACGGCAAGGAACGCGACCATGCTGGGCTTTGCTCAGATGGAGGCGGCCCAGCCGATCCAGCCTGGAGCCTTACGCCCGCATCGCTACATGGGCACGTGCACCAAGTGCCACATTTTCATGAAAAGCGGAGGCCAACTGGCCACAGACGCCGGCGACATACTTCCTAATCCGCCGCCCATAACAAAAAACGCGACGGCTCCTCATCGTTATCGTGGCACGTGTGCTACCTGCCATATTATCAAATAATGAAAGGTTAAGACAATTGGCTAAGCAAGCGAATAACAGTAAGGAGGACAAATGTGCCCGCGAGATGCTCCAGCCCTGGCTGATCGGGATAGCGATTCTGATTTGCGCCACTATTGTCCTGGCATTTTGTTACAGTGACGACATACGTCAGGCGCAAACAAACAGGCGGGCATTGCGGAATGGTCCCAAAGGTCGAAATGCCGGAGAACAGATATCGGCAACAAACCTGCGGAGACAGTTAGCCGCTTTTATTCCGCCATGGCATAGCCGGCAAAACCCCGATGCTATAACCGGAGCCACTCCGGTAGCGGTCTCTTTCAGCGAGGCTATAGGAATTGTCTCGCCTTCGATAGTTGGTATCAAAACTACCGGACCCATGGAACAAAGCGGATCCGGGATCATTGTGCATCCTATGGGATATATTCTCACCAACCAGCACGTTGTCAGAGACGCAAAGGATATTTATGTTACCGTTACAGTTGACCAGTTGATTAAAATATATTCCGCTGAGATAGTTGAAATCAAATCCGAAATCGATTTGGCTATGATAAGATTACTCAAGACCGGCGGGAGGAAGTTTGCGCCTGCTCCTTTAGGTGATTCAAACAGAATGCTTGTCGGCCAACAGGTCGTAGCGATAGGCAGCCCCTTTGGCTTATCACAAAGCGCTTCGACAGGGATAGTCAGCAACACCGACCGAACCCTTTCCGCGGGCAATAAAGTCTTTGACGGTCTTATACAAACCGATGCCGCAATCAATCCCGGCTCAAGCGGCGGTGCATTAATTAATAAAAACGCCGAGGTGATCGGTATCAATACAGCTATATATTCGTCAACAATGAGCTTTAGCGGAATTGGTTTTGCGGTACCAATCAATCAGGCCCAAAGTCTATTCAAACCTTTCATAAAAACAGTTGAATCTCCCTTGGCTGATAAGGCAAACTCGCAACCTGTTAAAGCAAACTTAAACAGACTGGCGGGTACTCCGATTGGAGGAGCGAATGTTAAAATGGTAGCCGGCCCCGGCCAGACCCCTCTGGGCAAGCCATGCTGGCTCGGCGTTGATATTTATCCGACAGGCGATATTGTGACAAGAGAATTTAATGTGCCTTTCCACGGTGGTGTACTGGTGAATCGTGTTTTCTCACATTCACCCGCAGGGTTGGCAGAACTTCAAAGAGGTGACGTTCTTTTCCGGATAGACGGCAGGAGGATCAAAAATCAGGATATGCTCTGGTCGTACCTTTCGGCCAAAAAATCAGGCGAGCGGGTAGAGCTTACTCTATTCAGGGCAGGCCAAAAGAAAACAGCCATCGCTATCCTTGAGCCGGAACCTGCAAATATCCAAACGCTTTTATCGAAAGCACCGTCAGGTCGTGCGGCTGAACTTGCGAAAATCGAGGAAATTTCGTGGATAGCAATTGATATTTGGCCAATCGATCCAGACATAGCGGCAAATAAATACGGACTTGACCCCACGATTGCCGGTGTTTTTGTCGGAGAGGTTGAAGGTATAGCGGCCATTGAGGCAGGCTTACAAACCGGGGATGTAATCACGCGTGTCAATGGCATGCAAATCAAAGATATTCAATCGTTCAAAGATATTATAAAGACAGTCGATCCGTCCAAAGGGGTGGTGTTGGATATAATGCGACAGAATCGCCCATTTTATATTACGGTACATCCAGCTGATGGGAATCTTGGTGCATGGCAGTAAAAGCCAAAATTAACGAGAAGTGTGAAAGATGTGCTGACCAGGCAATATTGATGTGCATGTTGGCCAATATTTTCCTGGTCGCCTTCAAGGCAATCATAGGTTATGTCTCCGGGTCATTGGCGGTGATGGCTGACGCTGTTCATTCCGGTGCCGACGTGATGGATGCAATAGTGGCGATGATTGCCACGAAGATCGGAAACAAACCGCCCGACGAAAACCATCCCTATGGATATGGCAAGACCGAATTTATGGGCGGGGTATTCATTGGAATAGTACTGTTTACCGGCGCCTCGTTGATAGCTGTTAACGCAATTTCCCATTTGATTAGACATACTCGGCAGGCTCCGCCGCACTTTATTGCGGTATTTGCGGCACTCGTATCAATCGCGGTCAATGATATGCTCTACCGTAACGCCAGTTGTGCTGCCAAAAAGGTTAACAGTGCAGCGATAGAAGCCGAGGCCCTGGACAATCGTGGTGATTGTTATTCCTCGATGCCGGTGCTTTTCGGAGTATTGGGAGCACAATTCGGTTTTACCATGCTGGACCCGCTGGCAGCTCTTGTAGTCGGAATTCTTGTTGGCAGAATAGGATTTAAGTTACTGAGCAAAAATATCCACGGCTTGATGGATGCACCGTTACATTCCAGCGAAGTCGAACGTATTAAAAAACTTGTAGTTGCCGTTACCGGCGTTAAGGATATCGGTTATCTGAGAACCCGAGGAATGGGGCGTCATTACTCAGCGGATATGCAGATTATGCTAAATTCAAGAACAACCGTTGCCAAAAGCAATGCAATCGCTTCTGAGATTAAAACCATGTTGCGGGAAGAGATAAAACATTTAGAAGACATAACGATTGTTTGTAAGCCATATGTTTATGAAGAAGTAACACTGTGATTGAACGGAATGAATATATTAAATGGGCGACAGTTATAGCACTGTTTGGCCTTGTGATTTTCCTTTGTGTTCTGTGGCAGCGGTTTACCGCATTGCCGCTGGCCCCTGTCAAGGTACAACTTGTGGATAATACCGGCCCAGCCGTTGCCCAGGCTGGCCCCAGTATAGTCAGCCTGCTGGCGATCAAGAAAAAAAACTTCGATACGCAAATAGGTCTGATCGGCTGCGGCCTGATTGTCGATTCCAGGGGTTACGTCCTTACCTCGGTAATTTTGACAGATGATATCGAGTCTCTCTATATAATAGACGCTGAAAATACCAAGTATGAAGTGGAAGTAATCATAACCGATAAGCCGGGGCGGCTGACACTGCTCAAGATTAACGCGGCAAATACAGCCGAGAGTCCGGTGTTTGAAGCAGCCCAATTGGCTGATTTGCAGCAGATAAAAAGGGGCGATACCATTATCGCTTTAGGCGGTCAAATGACCCCGACCGGTTGGGAACTGACAACAAAGACCGGCAGAATTACCAAAAAGCGTCAAACCTTAATAGTCGAAAAATCCAAATATCGGGACTTGCTTCAAACCGATATCGAGTTGGATTCGGAAAACGCCGGCGGAGCATTGGTTACTACCGATGGATTAGTCGTCGGATTGGCGCTGCCTTCTGTTAAGCTGGACAGTTGTCCGGGTTTTGGCTACGCTGTCCAGGCCAACCATATCAGCAATTTCCTTGCGAAACTGCCAATACCACAGTGGACTGATGGGCCCTCCGATCAAGTGTGCAATTGGCTGGGCATCGAGACGCTGCCGATTAACCCTGTAATGGCTACTCAACTATCAGTGCCGAGCAGGCGAGGTGAAATAGTCAATTTCCTGCGAAATAATTCACCCGCCGAACATGCCGGCCTGCGACGCGGTGATGTCATAACAAGCATCAACGATAACAAAATAACAGACCGAACCATCTTTGACCAAATGGCGCCGGAGTTGTGCCAGACGGATAAAATCAAGCTAAGCATCCTGCGGGACGGAGTGCAAAAAAATATAACCGTCAACTGGACTAAGCCTGTATATACCCTTTCCGGCACCGGCGGACTGCCGGAAGTTATATTGGTCGTACTGATTTTTACACTGATGTATTATTTTGTTTACAAGAATGTTTTTGACCGTGTTGTTTTGTTCGTCTTAGGCGCGATAGTAGTCGCGATAGCCGGCCAGCACCTTGGTTTTTATGATCACGACCGAATGACCGCCGCGCTTTTGGGCAAGATTGACGTCCTTTGTTTTATAGTGGGGATGCAGCTTATTACCGCCGTCCTGGACGAAGCCGGTGCCCTGGAGTATATGGCTAAAAAGATAACGCTTGTTACCGCGGGCAATACCTGGCGAATAATGTGGATTTTCTGCATAGTAACATATACTTTCTCACTATTTGTAAACAATCTCACTACTATTATGCTTATGGCACCGATGGTGTTAAAGTTGTCCAAATACCTCGATTGCGACCCTAAGCCTTTTTTGACCAGCATGATTATCGCCTCCAATCTCGGCGGGGCTTCCACTATGGTCGGTGATTTCCCGAATATGATTATTGGTACTGAAGCCAGCGTGCCGTTTTATCAGTTCATCACTTATATGTTCCCGATTTGCCTGCTTGAGTTGTTTGTGATGCTGCTTTACCTGAGATTCGTTCGTTCATCTATATTTGAGCAGACAAATCCCCTGCCGATTTCAGAACCCAACGAGTATCAGGACTGCGAGCAGTTCGACACGGACGTTCCGGAACTGGTTGATGAGAAACGCAAGTTTTTTGATGACATAAAGCAAAGCATTCCCGAAGCAATCACAAACAAAACTGCGTTAACGAGAGGACTGATTATTTTAGGCGTGGTTATTGTTGGTTTTCTCGGCGCCGATTATCTGCACTGCTCACCGGCAATTATCGCCATCGTTGGCGGAGTCATTGCCCTGGTATTCGGAGCGTGCAGGCCGATGGCGCTTTTACAGAAGGTCAGCATCAGGGACATCCTGTTTTTTTCCGGCCTATTCGTTCTTGTCGGGGCCGCCGAAGCCTCAGGGGGATTGAATTATGTATCAGAGGCTATTACGCATCTTTCTTTCGGAAATATACTGGTTCTGTGCCTGCTCCTGATGTGGTCAGGGGCATTTACCACCTGTTTTATGAATGCCGGGCCAACCGCGGCGATGTTTTTGCCTATAGTACTTTCGCTTAAAAGTGCTGCCCCGCACAATCTTTACTGGTGGTCGCTTTCGCTGGGGATTTGTGCCGGCTCAAGCGGTACTCTCATCGGGGCCACCGCCGGCGGCGTCACTGCAAGTTTGGTTGATAGATTTATTAAAAAAGAATTGGTTGGTCAGTCGCTTTTGTCAATATCGAGTGACAAAAACAGCGGCAAGTTGACAAAGATGACTTTTAAGGAATTCGCTTCGTTTGGTTTTCCAATAATGCTTATTTTTCTGCTCATATCGAGCATATACATAACCTTAATTTATCGCTGGTAAGAAGGAGGCGGGCTGAATATGCAGTTTCAACTGATTGTAATACTTTTGGTAGCATTGGTACTGATTCTTGTAACGGTACAGAATCCCAACCCCGTAACATTACAGTTCCTTAGCTGGGATGCCGAAAGCATCCCACTTATCGTCATCATACTGATATCACTGATGACAGGGATAATTATGTCTTCGATTTTAAGTCTTCTCAAGCAGGCCAAGCTGAAGGATAAAATTCGCAGCCTGCAAAGGGAAATAGAAGAGTTGAAATCGCCGTCACTGGTAACTGAGGAAGAAATCCAAAAGGCAGAAGAATGAAAGGGGTTGATATGCATAAGGATCCGATACTGGCAAGTTTGTTGAATTTACTGCTCGTGGGCACAGGCCACATGTACGTTGGTCAATTAGGCAAGGGAATACTGATACTGGCACTGGGAATTGTGTTCTGGACGGTTAGCCTTGGAATCGCGAATATCCCCCTGGTTCTCTGGGCAATGTATGATGTGTATGGTACCGCGAAAAAATTGAACCAACCCGATAAACCGGCAAGATAAACTCTGATAGAAAAATTGAAAGGAAAGGACAATCATGACTAAGGCAGATAGTAAGGCAAGTATATTAAATTTATTAAATTTGGGCAATAACAACATACTGACGATCGCCATTGCAGCCGTTATCGTTGTTATTATTTTGATGTTTTTCTGGGACAGGCAGCAGCAGCGGGCTATTGAGTTGCGTCGTATTCAAACCAAAATAGAACTGCTGGAGGAATGGGGCGTGCGGCCGCAGCAACAACAGCTTAATACCCAACAGAATGTCCAGCAGAACAACGCCAATGCTCAGGGCAGTGGCGGCAGGATTTTCTAAGACTATTTTGCAGCCCCGTAAAATATCATTGGTAGAACGTCTTGAGTAGTCGTTTTGATTTTTAGTAATCGTATAGGATCAGGTAATGAATACGGAAAATGTAGTTGAAACCGTCGATGATGCAAAAAGTATCAAGGCCGGGCTTGCGAACGTCTCTTTTGGTTTAGCCAGGGGCACTGGAAAACTTATCGGAGACAGTTATAGAATGGCCAGCCGTTTTTCAAAGACGGTCAAGCAATATGGCAAAAAAATTGCGGGAGTTCAGCCCCATGCCGATGCCGCCGAAGACCCATATGCCCAGCTTGCAGAACCGACCGGCGAAGATGCAGATGGCCGGTCTCAAGTCGATTTTAAGCCATCTATCGCTCTTGATCCAGGCGCCGAAGAGGCCACGTCAAGCAAACGCGCCATGAGAATGTTGGTGACCACATTGGAATCCGACCTCAAAGCCGTCAGGGGCGAACTTGAAGAAATGCGGAGTCAGGCCAAAGGGACAAATACTCCACTTACTTCGCAACTGACAGCCTTGCAGGAGGAAAGGGAATCTCTGCTTGCCGATCTGGCCCATGCAAGGATACAAGCCGATGAAATGACTGCTGGCAAGGATGCGTTATCTGAAGAGGTAACTGCCTTGCAATCCGAGCTTGTCGCGACCAAAACGGGGCTTCAAAAGGTACATAACCTGGCCGATCAAATACAGGATGAACTTAAATTGCAACTTGACGTTTTACAAACAAAAAATGAGTCACTAATGGCTGATTTGGAAGGCGCACAAGATAAACTTTATAAAATCAAATCATTCGAACAGCAGTTTACTGAAATAGATCAGTCAGAGACAGACAATATTACACCAGTTGCCGAAGATGAGCCGGAAGAGATAGAAGAACCACCACCACAAGCCTCTGTTACTGAGGAAGTTGTCGAAACAGAAACAGCCCCTGCCCAGGTAACGGCTGAAGAAGTAAACGCGGCTGTTTTTGATAGTGCTACCGAAAAGGTAATCTTCATAAAAGCTTTATCTGATTTGGCCAGCCAGGATGAATTGACACATATTGATGCAGTCAAAGCAATTGGCGGCATCCGACACGAATTATCTGTCAGGGCCCTTGTAGCTCACATAAGAATAGAGCCGGCAGCACAAGTGCGGCACGAGTGCATTAAGGCCTTAGCGGTGCTGAATGTGACCGAAGGACTGCCTGCGGTTAAACGTGCATTGAAAGATAAAGCTGGTTTGGTTCGGTTAGCTGCCGTGTGGAGCTTATACCGTTTGGCCGGTGCAGAAAGCGGGCCTGCATTGACACGTATGTTTGCCGATGAAGACGACGGAGTCCGACGTAGAGCCACTGCTTGTATCGGCTGGCTTGGCAAAGAAGAATTTGCGACATCGCTGATTCCGCTGCTGGACGATAGTAGTGTTTCGGTCCGACAGGCGGCCATCGAAGCAATGGGCAATCTGCACAACCCAGCGGTAGTTTCAGCATTGTTCGAACACTTAAACAATCCTGAAAAAACAATTCGCGAAGCTATTATTGCTGCATTAAAAACGATTACCGGCAGGAAAATGAGCGAGACGATGCCAAAAGACGATAAATCTGCTCAGCAACTGATCGCTCGATGGCGACAATGGTGGGGCGAGCAATATCCAGGATAAAATTTTGTTGCGTTGTAAATCATAACCAGAAAAGAGGTAAAGGAGTTGGCCATGTTAAAAGAGCTTGGAATTTTGTTAGGCGGGGTATTTATCGGCGCGGTGACAGCGGAAATCATCTGTAAGAAGTGCCCCGGCCTCGGCGAAAAGTTGCAAACAAAAATTTGTAATGTAACCTCCGGCGTAAAAGAAGCCTTCAAGACCGGCTATGAAAATGCTACTCAGCCCCATCAGACTGAAGAAGATGTAGTAGAGTCGGCGTAACTTTGAAACAATCCGAATTGGTGTAGACGATAGTTGGCATAAGCCGCTGCCGCTGTGGTTTGCTCTTGTAAGCGTAAAAACAAGAGAAAAGCGGCGATATAAATAGACTCTAACTCTAAACAAATAAGGAAGTTTTATTATGTCCTCGCAAAAGAACGACAATCGCAAACCTTTGGATTTTGTTAGTGCAATATCAGAATTTATTGGTGTGATGGCTGGTATGTCGGTACTTACCGGCAAATGGATTGGGGATCAGGTTGGAAGCGTGTTTGGAGAAAAAACAAGTCAGCCAAAACAAGCGGCTAAGACACCGGTTCAGATCGATTCCGAGAGGAGAATTGCCGCCATAGAGGAGAAAATAACGGGTCAAAAGCAGGTAAAAACAAAGAAAAAAGCCGTAAAAAAGAAAAAAACAGTCAAAAAAACTACCAAAAAACGGCAAGTAAAGGAGTAAAGGGCAGATGAAAGAAAAATTCTCATTTCATATTCTGGGCTTATACCTTGATAAAATAGAGCGGGCTTTGGGGCTTGATTCCAAAGACCTGGCCAAACTCCATTACCAGCAGGCCGTTGATGCTATTGGTCGTCATGAGTATGATAGTGCTATTTGTTCATGCCAAAAGGTTCTCGAATCCGACCCCGAAGACGTCGAAACTAATTATCAGTTAGGCGTTGCTTATATTGGTAACAGAATGATGGACGAGGCGATTGGCTCATTCAAGAAAGTATTGAAACTGGCCCCGGATAAAGCAGATGTGCATTATAGGTTGGGGGTTATCTATGACAAGACCGGTGCACTTGCCAGCGCAATAACATCATTTAAGAAGGCTATCAAGCTCGAACCTGAGCGGGCTGATTTCTATTACACGCTTGGTATAGCTCAGGATAAGAATGGTGAGCATAAAAAGGCCATTGAATCACTTAACAAAGCAATTGAGCTGGACGGCGATGTAGACAAGTACCACTATCGTCTTGGTTTGATTTATGACCAACAGGGTCAGCATGCCAAAGCTGTACAGGCATTTAAGATGGCTGTTGAAGCTGAAGAGACAGCAGACGAATAAAAGTTTTGACATTCGGCTTACAAGGCCGATTTCGTAAACAGTGAAATATAAAATAGAAAGGAAATAAGATGAGATTAGGGATTTTTGGTGCGATTGCTCTGGCACTCGGTATTTGGGCGTTTGTTTATTGCTGGTGGTTTGTCGTGGAAATTATTCAGGGTCTGGTTGCCCTCGGATTGGTCGTAGGCGGCGGATTGGCAATAGCCATCGCCCTCAGAAGAACCTGCCGGGAAAAACAACAGTCAGAATAAAATCTACCTGTTCACGGCGGCAGAACGGCTGAGACTGCCACGTCGGTCTTCGGCCTTGTCGCAGTGACAGCAGACTGGATTTTCCTTTGCATAACGCATGTGAAGCGGGAGAAACGTTCGTAATGAGGTGATGTGGCCAACGGAAAGTATAGAGGTAAAGACATGCGAACCAACAAAAATTTAATTACCGTATTAATTGCGTTCATTATCCTGCTGGTTGTTGTGGTCCTCTTTTGGGATCTACAACAGCGGCGCGTTTTTCAGCAGTCCCAGTTCAGGATACAAGGCAACCTGATGGAAGATTGGGGCCCCGGCTCCCAACAACAGATTCAGAGGGCGCTTCAACTTCAGCCCGCGGCCTTTTCCAGACAGGTCTCGTACAAGAACATTATCGCTCGCGTGGCGCCTTCGGTGGTAAGTGTTAATACCGATACCGGCGGATTGTTTAATAATGCCGCCCAGATTCAACCTGTAGCTCAAACTTTTCAGGCACAGAAAGGGGCTGCGACTCCGTGTCCTTATTGCAACGGAACCATCGATGTTCGGGGAAGGTGTAATCAGCAGGGATGCCCAATTTACAGTCCGGATTGGAGCTTGAATAATTCATGGCACGGGCCGATGGGTGAGGCCGTCGGTTATATCACCTGTCCTAATTGCCGTACAAAAGTTCTTGGTCAACGAGGTGTGCCTGCTTTCAAGGTTAATTGTCCGAGTTGTGGAATACAGATGGCCGGTGATGTTGCACTGCGATCACCTCCTGTCCAGCCACAGGCACAACCACTGGTGGCTCCAAACCAGCAGCCGCTTCAGAACGCATGGGTCAGGCCAATGGGTGAGCCTTTCACTTATCTGACCTGTCCGAATTGCCGAACGAAGGTTCCAGGCCAAAGAGGTGTCCCTGCTTTCAAGGTTAATTGTCCGAGTTGTGGAATACAGATGGCCGGTGATGTTGCACTGCAGTCATTTCCTATCCAGCCGCAGGAACAACCATTGGTGGCTCCAAACCAGCAGCAGCTTCAGAACGCACGGGCCGGGCCGATAGGCGAGACCGTCGGTTATATCATATGTCCTAATTGTCGTACTAAAGTTCTCGGTCAACGAGGCGTCCCGCCTTTCAGGGTCACTTGTCCGAGTTGTGGAATACCGATGGCCCGTGACATTGCACTTGGGTCATTTCCTGTTTCTCCAGTGGCACAAAATCAGCCGGTCGATACATCCGGTTTCGGCGACAGTGCACAATATGTCTGGGGTGGGCGAATGTGGGCGGCAGGTGGTTATTGGAATTGTCCAAGATGTTATATAACTATGCCTTGTCGTCAGGCCGCTGGCGGCTCGCTTAATGGTCCCGGTTGTCCCGGCTGTGGGATGCAAATGCAAATAATGCGGGGTGGTCCGCCTTTGGGCTATTCTTCGCCATTGCAGCAACCGCCAGCAGGCAGTCAGCAAGGTATGCAGCAGCAACAGCAGAGTATTCCGCAATTCCAGGCCAGAGGTAAAGGCGGCAGCGGCGTGATTGTCAATCGTCTGGGGTATGTTTTAACTAATCATCATGTAATTCACGGCGCTAAGAAAATAGCAGTTACTGTATATACAGGCCAGACGAGCAGGACGTATCAGGCCGACTTGATTGATGAAGCGCCCGAGCTTGATTTTGCGATATTGAAATTAGTGGCCAACGGCGAAGTGTTCACGCCGGCACCGATTGGCAGCGCCAGTCAGGTATCCGTTGGCGACGAGGTGTTGGCTATCGGCAGCCCCTTCGGACTGTCGCAGACGACAACGTTTGGGATTGTGAGCAATACCAGACGTACGATGACCGTTGGCAACCAGAGGTTTACCGATTTCATCCAGACCGATGCACCGACCAATCCAGGCTCCAGCGGCGGTGCTCTGGTTAATGTGAACGGCGAGGTGATCGGTATTAATACAGCTATCTATTCGCCTACGCGGGCGTTTAGCGGCATTGGTTTTGCAAGACCAATTGATTCCGCCAAGTCGGCGTTTCCAGATTTTATAGAAAGCCGCAGCGGTCAGGCAGCAGCGGTAGCATTTCAGCAAGGCAGCGGTCTTAATCCGTGGTGCCCGCCGGGTGGGCCAATGCGACAGGTGGCAAATGCACAGGGTGGGCAGTGCTGGATGGGAATACGTACGCGCCCGGTCGATCAGCAGACGAAAGCTTCTCTTGGGTTGCCAATGGCAAGGGGTGTTGTTGTCTCGGAGATATTTGCCGATTCTCCCTGTTTTGCAACCGGGCTTCAAACCGGTGATGTTATCATTCGTGTTGACAATCGAAGCCTGAAGGATGAGGCGATGCTTGGAGATTTGCTGGCTGCCAAAGATATTGGCGATGAAATGAAACTGGGCGTATACCGTGATGGGAAAAAGTCCGATCTTAGATTCAGATTAGGGCCAAGGCCAGGCGGTATTCAGGTGCAACCGGCCAGCTTTATGGAATCGCTGACATTACCAGGGACACCTGAAACACAGATATTTCCTGGGATGTAATCATAAACAGAATTTGATAAAGGAGTGTTCAAATGTCAGATTGCGGTTTATTAATTGGTGCCAGCCTTGGTGCCGGTGCCGGCGTTGTCGTAGGAGGATACGTCGGGTATAAAATCCTCAAAAAGACGAACCCGAAACTACTAAAAAGAATAGTCGCCGATATAAAGCATGGGTTCTCAGAAGGATTTACCAATGCGTATTCGGCGCACACTGGAACCGAAGCGTCTGAAAAAGCGATAAGGCCAAAATCGTCTCGCTTGAAGGAATTGACCGGCGCTTTCCGTGAAGGATTTGACAACGCCTGTCGCAATCCAGAAACGCAAAACCCTACGGCAGCATTGGCCTAAAAGCTATAACTATACCCTTGATGGTAGTAAATTCCCGCGAGTAAAGTTGTAAGTTACTGTCCCAAGGCTACTTAGCCGCGCACAAACGGGAATTCTCAATCGTGAGCAGCATACCATGGCTTGGGACTGAAAAAGGTGAAGACCTTTTTTATGTATGCAGAACTGTCAAAAGTTATGTCTGAAAAAACCAAGTGCGCCAGGTGTGCGACGAGAATGTCATGGATAGGTATCTGGGATAGCCTGTTCCTTGCGATTTTCAAAGGCGTTATTGGAGTACTTACGCGAAGTCATGCGTTGACAGCCAGTGCCCTTTATTCTCTTCACGATGTTATTTCCGGCATTGCCGTACTCATCGGCCTGAATGTGTCAACAAAGCCGGCGGACAAAAAACATCCTTACGGCCACGGTAATGTAGAATATATCGTTAGTGTTTTTACGAGTATTCTCATTTTAGGCGCAACAATTTACATCGTTGCCGACTGTATCAAGATTGTCTTTATGGACGAGCACGCACCGCCGCATTGGGCGGCATTGGGAGCGGCTATCGTTTCGGTTATTGCCAACGAGATAATCTATCATTTTAACATATGTGCACATAAACAGCTAAACAGTCCCGCTCTCCATGCCCATGGTAAACATCACCGTGCTGACGCTATTTCCTCATTGGCAGTAGCCATCGCTATCATAGCCGGCATGATGGGCTATCGCAGCCTTGATGCTATCGTTGCGATATTCGAAGCCTGTCACTTGATTTTTCTCAGTATTGATCTTCTTTATCAAGGCGGCTGCGGACTTGTTGATCGTGCGATTAAAGAGGGCGACATCTCCTTGATAAGGCAGGTTGTATCTGATATGTCCGAGGTTAGAAGTGTAAAGAACATAAAAACAAGACAAATAGGCAGAACTGTCTGGGTTGATCTGCATGTTTCACTGCCGCTCAATAAGACAATTACAGAAGTTCACGATATTTCAAATAAAATCCGGCAAAGTATTGATGAGAAAATTCAGTATTTGGGAAATGTTAACATTGTTTGTGAGTAAAAGATGATTCGTCAGCGTTGTATAGATTGCGGCAAAAAAGTAGAGTGGATAATTTTAGGTATAAACCTGAGCCTGTTTTTCGTCAAGGGTTCGTTCGCCCTTATTAGCCATAGCAAATCGCTTCTTACCGATTCGTTTCAATCTATGGCGAATTTCATTATAACCCTGGTTGTCATCGCAAGCATGAGACTGGCAGCAAGAGGCGCCGACAAGAGATTTCCTTACGGTTACGGCAAGGTAGAGTTTCTTGCATCCGGCGTGGTGAATCTGGCGCTTATGCTTGCGGCGATAGCTTTTATTCTGTTTTCTTTCGTCGAGATGGTAATGGTAGGCCCTGAGAAGCCGCCCAAAATGATTGCGATTGTTGCTGCGGTTATTTCAATTATTGCTAATATGTTGGCTTATCACTATGGTCGATGCGCAGGGGAGAAACTTGGGAGTACCGTTATTTTAGCAAACGCCGAGGTCAGCAGGGCTGATGTGGGGACTTCGATAGCGGTAATAGTAGCTGTTATAGGTTGCAATATGGGATTCTCATCACTTGACCATATCGTGGCAATTGCAATCGGAGCTATGATAATCAAAGTAACATGGGACGGTGCAAAGAAGGCGATTAATGGGCTAATGGATGTTTCTCTTCGCAACGAGGAAATTCACATATTAAATCTGGTGGAAGATATTGAAGGTGTTCGGCGAGTAGAGGATGTGAAGGTTAGACTTGCGGGACGCAGGCTTTTGGTTGATATGAACGTTTTTGTTGGCGGTGATGTGATCCTTAGTGCAGGGCTGGAAACCGTTGCGAAAATCAAGAATGTTTTGCACAGGAAAATTAAAAGTATTTCCGATGTGTCGGTGCAACTGCTTCCGGTTACTGCCGTTGAAGCCCATAGACGTTCACCAGACGAGGCAAAAAACAGGTAGAGGTCTATATTGTATCGTGTACACAAAAAATCTGTAATCGACAAAACATCACAGCAGCCAGATTGCATAGCGGTTCGGGCAAAATATTGGCTTTGGGCTTTAGGTGTTTTAGTTGTCGGTATGGTTTTTTATGCAATTATTGCATCCTGTGGCGACCGAACAGCTTACTCTTCAGTTGCCCAATCGTTTCCGCAGGGCGGCCAGTTACAAACGATCGCTGCGACCCCATGCCCCTATTGCAATGGTGTTCTTGATGCTCAGGGAAAATGTAATATGCGTGGATGTCTAATTTACAGTCCGAACTGGGGCAGGCAAAACTTTCAAACTCGCAACGTTGCTGGGGCTAAATGTTCTAATTGTACCGGTGGGATTCTCGATGCTCAAGGCAGATGCAGTGTTCGCGGCTGTCCCAATTACAGTACGAATTGGGGCAGGCCCTCAAGCGCAGAAGGTATTCCTGTCAAAAAAGTGCTCATCAGGGAATTAGCATCGGAAGTGGCTGCGACACAAGGTAAGTCAAGCGTAATAATTCAATCGATTTATATCGGCGGCAATGCGGAAAAGGCGGGTTTGAAAGCAGGTGATAAGATCGTGCGATTCAATGGCCGTGAGGTTAAAAGTGTTAAGCAGTTCGCCTCTGTCGTAGCTCGTGCTACGCCGGAATCGACTGTAAAGATAAAAGTCATCAGGGACGGTAAAAAAGTAAAAGCTACAGTATTTGTCGGCGAAGGGGAAATGGAGGGAGCAACCCCGCCGCCTAAGAATGCCCCGTAAAACCAAAGAGCAATTCCGTTAAGCCTCAAGAAAACAAAACTCTATGGATCCCAAAAAAATAAGAGAACAAGCGGACCAGTTGTATCGGAGAGGACTGCACATTGCTGGGCGGTCAGAGGATGCCGAGAGCCTTGAAATCGCAGCCGAACTCTGGCAGAAAGCATTAAAATTATATCGCAAGGCTGGTGATAAAAGTAAAACTGAACAGTTGAAAAAGTCACTGGTCGGTTTGTATCGGGATAAATACGTTAAGACTCGCGGAAAAGAAGAAAAGCGGAGTGTTGCCGGCAAGTTTAAAGACTGGTTTATGTTTTTTAAAATCGGGTGCTTCGGCTTTGGCGGGCCTATGGCGATATTTACCCTTTTGCAGGATGAGTTGGTTCACAAAAAACAGATTTTAACTGACAAGGACTTTCTCGAAGGTGCTGTGCTGGGTGATGTTTTGCCCGGGCCGGTAACGATGGATATCGTGACTTATACGGGATATAAACTGAAGAAATGGTATGGTGCGTTTATCGCGACATTGGTTTTTATTCTGCCGTCATTTGTCATCATGCTCATTCTTGCCATGCTTTACGATCAATACAGCGTGACGCCTAAAGTTGCTACGGTACTTAAATGCTTAGGTGCTGCGGTTACCGGTTTGATACTATCTGTAGCCTTGAAACTGAGCAAAGCGGAAATGAAGGATTACCGTGAACTCTGCGTGCTGCTCTGGGCTTTTGCCTCATCATTAATTTTTAAGCTGGACATTGTGCTGATAGTAGGACTTTCCGGGCTGGTCGGGATAGTTCTTTATCACGAAGACGGCGAAAAACTACTGTAAAAATGATAACCACATTGTTTCAATTAGCCTGGGTATTTTTGAAGATCGGCACCTTCACTTTTGGTGGCGGTATCGTCATAATCCCGATGATAGAAAAAGAGGTAGTGGTCAATTATGGCTGGCTCACGCACACCGAATTCATTGACGCGGTAACCTTAGGGCAGATTACACCGGGGCCGGTAATAGTTTCCGGAACATTCATAGGCTATAGAGCCTGCGGCATTTTAGGCGCAATAGTTGCTACTGTAAGTGTGATATTGCCGTCATTTATAATGATTTGCCTTGCCACCGAGGCCATAAAAAAGTTCCGTGAGAACAAAATATTGGCTGATTTCCTTCGCGGAGCACGTGTCGCGGTTATCGGCATAGTCTTCGACGCCGGCATCAGTATAGGCAGAAGTTCCCTGGTAGATACCAAGACCATTTTAATTGCTGCGGTAAGCATTATTTGCTTGTTCAAATACAAAGTAAATCCGATCTGGATTTTACTTGGTGCGGGAATTGTCGGCGTAGTAACTTAGTATGAGTAATTTCATCGTATTGGAAAAACAGGCAGGTTTTGTTGAATCTCACCGGGGCAGCAATGCCGGCTATGTGCTGATTCGTCCGGCGGATGAGATTACCGTTGGAGAGATAGTTGAGTTTGTCGAGGGCCCAATAGGCCCGACGGCTTGTATTATTGGAAAATCTAATGTCAACGAATGCCCGCTTCGCTCACAGTGCATCTTTATGGGCATGTGGGAAGAGATTCATAACGTAATTTCAGAGGTGTACAGCCGTACAACTATCGCCGATTTAGTAAAGCGTGAAGATGAGCAGGCACCGCCTTGTAAAATCAAAGAGTAATACACTTTCTTCATCATCTCCGAAAAATATAAATTATCCATACTACCTGCGGTTTGCCTAATACCGTCAGGAAGATAATCTACACCAATCACGGAATTTAGGGTTTCTCAATTGATAGCTGAAACATTTATCCTGTTGTGTGTTGCAAAACTTGCAGCGCTTGTGGCACTATTCAAGTGGGTAATCTTGCCGAACAAGCGTTCTGTAAATTCCGCAAAAAAAGAGAAAGTCGCAGACAAGGTCAAGGATTATAACTGGTAGCATCTTCTGTATTACTGTGATATATCATCTTGTAACATGACAGTGTTGTTTAAAATAGAATAAAAATACATATGCTCTGAAGCAGAACAACGGCAACCGCACCGCCGCTGCAAAACAGTTGGGCATTCATAAAAGCACCCTCTTCCGCAAATTAAAAACCCTCAATATAGACACAGACACATAGCAATGGTCGCATAATGCGACTGTCTCAATTTTGCAAAAGACGCGTAATGCGTCTTTTTTTAATATCTCATACATTTATTGAAAAACCATAGTTTCCTCCAACCTCTTTATTAATAAAGAGATACACTCCTTTTTCTCTTTCGCCTGTTTTTTTGGCACATCAATTGCGCTTTAGTTGAGTGAGATGGAAAAGAAAACAAAAATAGCGATACCCCAATGGCAGGGACAAGTTTCGACGGTTTTGGATTTTGCCGGCAAGCTGTTGCTGATAGATATTGACGGGCAAAAGGAAATAGATCGCTCCCAGATAGATTTGCCCGAGGAACCTATGCCGCAAAGGGCTGCCAGGCTCAAAAACCTCGGCGTTGATGTGTTGATCTGTGGAGCGATTTCTCGGCCGTTGGCACTTATGATCACAGGGGCAGGAATTGAGCTTTTACCTTACGTAACCGGTCATATTAACAAAGTCTTGAATGCCTGATCGGCGACAATTATTCTTACCTTCGGCGACAAATAAAGTTTCCGGATATTAGGCAGATACAATAAGCTGTCTGGATTTCCTTAAGTTAGGAGATTTCGGATGGTTACAGACCTGCAGGT
>SDBV01000556.1_pt1 | contig 53656 bp, 45 predicted proteins | sample 2277081 | NCBI WGS metagenome assembly SDBV01 (sample SAMN10402039, study PRJNA504765) | marine sediment metagenome | isolation source: marine sediment core GS10_PC15, 223 cmbsf | place: Arctic Ocean: Southern Knipovich Ridge | collected 2010
GTTCACAATTATGGGCTTAAATTCATTTACTGTTCATTATGGCGTACGTTAACAGAATTTCAAGTTAGGCAGGTATGTTAAAGATTGAGTGACTTTGCTTGGTGATGATAAGGTGTGGGTTAGGGCAGTTAGAAATTGAGGAGGCCTCTGAAATCATTGCTTCAGTGTGTTGGCAAAAGGGGAAATAACGCTCTCCACTTAAGAAACCCAATCGTCTTTGGCTCGGCAGCTACTAGCCCCCGAGATTTCTTTCTTTAAAATTTCTTTACGCTCTACTTCTTGGAGAAAACGACCTTTCAATCTCTTTTTCCTCTTCCCGTATCGCTCTTTTTACTTCTGTAGCTCGAAAATGAATCCCTAGAAAAGTTCTTTCTAGGTGCTTACTAAATACGTCCTTCTTCAGCATATCCTTGCAATAGTCATCTCGTGAGTCTTTTTCGCTCATTCCTTCTAATTGTTTAATTAATACTGTTTTAGCCTTTTCACGTAAAAGTTTTAAGTGCTCTTTCTGTGTACTGGTATATTTTTTTCTATATAGGCTGAGACTAGCAAATCCTGCAAGAATATCATAAAAAGGATGTTGCCTCGTGTAAGAATCCTTATCCTTTCCTATTCGCTCGAATAAGCTATCAAAAAATTCGATATTTTGTTCGTCTCCATAATTTTCAATAAAAGCAATGATCCCTTTTTGTTTCTCAATTTGTTTGGGAGTGCCCTTTAATGTATGAACACAAGTGCGTCGTGTGCCTTTTATGTTTAGCTGAAACTGATACTGATTTTCATTTCTTGAACGGTGCATCCCGTTTTCAGGCACGGTAACTTTTCCATTCCTGATCAACCCTTTCCCCAACTCACTCGCCACCTCAACATGAAAATCATCATTCCGTACTTTCAAACATCGCGCATAAAATCCTGAGGGGCCGCCACACTGAGATATCAGGGTGTTATCCTCATCTGTATTCAAAAATAAATCAATATATGTTTCTTTATTTCCAGTTTTTCTATACACATTAAGCAAAGAATCTAATATTATATTGATATTTCTAGCATCAAATTGCAGCACTAATTGCTTTTCTCGCAGAACAGTCTGCAGAAGTTGTTCTGCATTCAAAAAACGTTGCGAGTCAGAGTTTGATGAACGAGCAACATCTCCTATAATGGTAAAAAATCGCAAAACAGACACTGTGTTTATTAAAGCACCCAAACGCTCCGCGCTAGAAAATTTTTCACGATGTTGTATTATTAAGTCGTTTATATCTTTCTCTTCGTCTGTAAAAAGTTTGGGATGACTATAATATAAATCCAACAGCAAACATACTTTATCAAAATCATGGCCCCCTCGTCCCGTCAAATTTTGCTCTAAAATTTCCTTCAAAAGAACCCTTCCTTGTATAGGCCCCGTATTGCTAGTTTCTTTCAGAAATGCCTTAAATGCACGAACTCTTTTGCTTAGCGATCGGTAGTTGTCTTCATTAACCACAACACTTATAGGATTTTTGATTAAATTCTGTTTTAAAGCGTATTTAAAGATGACTGGGTCTTTACTCTTTAGCAACTCTTTAGTTTGCCCAAGCTTTTGCACAGTTTCTTCTAGTTTCAGCTTTTGATCTTGTCTTATTTCTTCTATACGGGTTCCTACCTGAAAGAGGTGGCCTCGGCCTCGGTTTCGGTTTCGGTTTCGACTTTCTCGTGGCTTTTGAGCTTGTTTTGTTTCTTTCAGAGTATTTTCTATCTGAGATAGATGGTTAAAAAATTTTGCGTGCTCTAATAACTTTTCGTGCTCTTCTAACTTTGCGTGCTCTAATTTCTTTTTGCCCCTTGATTTCACTCTCGTTACTGAACTTCCAAGTTTTTCAGCAGCAATGTGATTAAATATTTTGGCTTGAATAGCAGGAGTTAAGTCCCAAAATAAATCTGAGATGTTATCATCTGCAAACAGCATGGGAACAACTTTACTCAAAGAATTTTCTTCTGGGATTAGACGTTTAGATTTATTAAGTGCCTCTATTGCAAGCTCTTTAAAAAAATAAATAATTGACTGGTCAATGTTAAATCTTCTACTTCGATTTCTCTGCGACATGCCACGCACAAGTTCCTTGACAGAGGAATGATCTCCATGGTTAAGTTCGGAAATACTAACTCCAAGAGCCCAAATATCATTTGCTTTGTTACTAATGCTACCCCCCCGCCCCATCATTTCGGGAGATGCATAACGTGGTGTATATTCTGTTATATTTTGACCTTCCAATGTCGCTCCACCCATATCGATAAGGCGACCTATTAAATCGTTTGTTAGCAAAGCATTCAGCGGCTTAATATCATTATGGCAAATATCTCGATCATGCAGTACTTTTACCCCTATTAATAAAGATGCTACTATTCTCATAATATTTTTAGAAACAACTAACTCGTTAGCATTATGCAAATCCCCGTGCTTAACATAAGGAGTCACCAAGGTTGTTTGAGTCTTTTTAGGTGCTTTGTTATTTTGCGTAAGTCCTGCTATAAAACTAGTTTCAGATCGTTGCGAAGTTACTTCTTTTAATACAATCCTTTCATACTGTCCATAACAAATAGGGTGGATAATATAAGAGCTTGAAATTTTCGCCAGCAACTTTGCCTCAGAAGACTCTTCTGATTCAGCTCCACCACGTGACTTGAACTGAACCAGCTGCTGCTTAGGTTGTGAAATGGCATACACTTCCTGTGTATGTAAATCAACTCCCCAGTAAATTTTACTCATGCCACCACCACCCAATCTGAGCATTTTTTTGAGTTGTTCTTCCCTCAAATTTTCTTTAGCACTAATAATTTTTTTACCAACCTCATGTTTTCCATTAGTTTTATGCTTGATCTGTACAATCCAACAAACTTCCTCTTTCTCATTTTTATAGGCTAACATGCTGTGAGATAAAGGCGCTGATGAAGTTTTTTGGACTCTAGGAATGTAAATCAACTCACGAGGTTTTTTATCTCGTAATTTTCTAGAAACAAGACCTTTGTTTTTTTGAGCCCATCCACTAAGAATAGCCAGATCTTCAGGAGAAATACGGCTATAAAGATCAATGGTTGGGTCTAAATCACGCTGATTTGGCAGGGTTACCTCTTTTAATTCTGGTGCTAACCACCGTTGCAACCGCTTTCTACGATTACGTTCCGGTTGTTGTTGCCACCCTCCATTATCTCCCGGTTGTCGCCCCCACCCGCTTCTTTTTGCTTGCTGCCTCATCACATTATCTCCACATTTTCCTATAGACTAATTCTTTAATTTCGCCCATGTTTTTAATCTACCCTTAATGATAGTTACTCTTATACCCAATTCTTTGTATATTATATCATAAACAACTAGATCGAGCTCTTAGCTCAATGTAACACATAAATAAATCATCAGACCTTATTGAAGACGCTCATAAAAATACTTAAGTCACTAACGCAATGTCATCACCCCACAAATAGGATTTGCTTGATAGCTTTTTGGGTTAATCATTTTCTGGTTTCGAGATCAATCTGGATTCTTACTTTCACAAGGATGGCACGTCAATCAAACAAAGAACTCACCGACTCATTGCTTTCAATCCGCAATATCGTATCGGCGATGAGTTTGCTGAGAGAGCGCTGACGGATTTTTTTGGAGTTTTGAGCTTTATTACCGAGCGGGATGGTATCGCTCACAATCAATTCATCTAAAGCTGAATTTTCAATGCTTTCAACCGAATTTCCAGATAACACAGGATGAGTACAATAAGCCGAGACTGTCAGCGCACCATGTTCTTTTAAGGCTAGCGATGCTTGGCAAAGTGTGCCGGCTGTGTCGACAATATCATCCACAATCAAACAATTTTTGCCAGCCACATCACCAATCACATTCATCACTCGCACTTGATTCGGTACAGGACGACGCTTATCGATAATCGCTAATTCGGTGTCATTTAAAGCTTTGGCAATCGCGCGTGCTCGAACAACACCCCCAACATCCGGTGACACGACAGAAAGATTAGGATATCGCTCTAATATATTATCTTGTTCTAAAATTGAATTGCTGGCATAAATATTATCCACCGGCATATAAAAGAAACCTTGAATTTGATCAGCGTGCAAATCCACCGTGATGACTCGGGAAATTCCGACGGTGCCCATCATATCGGCAATAACTTTGGCAGTAATCGGCACTCGGGTTGAGCGCACTCGCCGATCTTGGCGAGCGTAGCCAAAATAAGGCACGATTGCAGTAATGCTGGTGACCGAAGCACGACGAAACGCATCGGCCATAATAATAAGCTCCATCAAATTATCATTACACGGCGTACCGGTTGATTGCAGAATAAAAACATCGCGCCCACGAACGTTTTCTAAAATTTCGATGCGAATCTCGCCGTCACTAAATCGGGACACTAAAATTTTACCCAGTGAAATATCAAGATGATCAGCAACTTTTTTTGCGAGCTCAGGATTAGCATTGCCAGTAAAAAGTTTGACGCTTTTATCTTCCACCACGATCAACCCTCATCCTCAATGAACAAAAAATAAATTGGCTGGGGTGCCAGGATTCGAACCTGGGAATGCGGGGATCAAAACCCCGTGCCTTACCGCTTGGCGACACCCCACTGAATTAATGCAAACTAGCTTTTAGTGCTGTATGCAACGGCGATTGATTGCATCCTTTCGCTACAATTGCCTGATAATCACTACTGGCTAGGGCCGCTATTCTACCTGCTTCTTCATAGGTGTCAAACCTAGCGAAGGCGACGCCACCACTGCCGCTCATCCGTGATGGTGACGATGCATTTTGCGCCAACCAGTCCAGTGCATGAGCCACTTCAGGAAAATCACTACAAACGAGAGGCTCAAAATCATTATGGCCTTGGCCCGGTTGATAAGATGCTATTGTGAGTGGGGCACTATGGCGTGTCAATCTGGGGTCTTGATAAAGTGATTCAGTGCTAATATGACAGCTTGGTATCAACAATAAATACCAAGGCTGCGGCAAAATAATCGGAGAAAGCGTGGTCCCAATGCCTTCGACCCAAGCGGTATATCCAAACACAAATACCGGCACGTCCACCCCAAGCTTTGCACCTAAGTCAGCCAATTGCTTTAAAGTAAGCTTCGTTTTCCAAAGCTCATTTAAGGCCAGCAAGGTAGTCGCTGCATCAGAACTCCCTCCGCCTAGCCCAGCACCAATAGGCAGCTGTTTATTGAGTGTAATACGAGCACCGAATTGGCAACCTGTTGTTTGCTGCAATAATTTAGCAGCTTTGATGATTAAGTTTTCAGAATTAGGCACTCCAAACAAAATGGGCGTCAATTCGATATCTTGTCTCGATAAGCGCGTGAAACGCAACTCATCACAAAAATCAATAAACTGAATCACCGACTGAATATTATGATAGCCATCTTCGCGTCTCCCTAGCACATGAAGGAACAAATTGAGTTTTGCCGGAGCCGGTAAGACCAAATGTTGCATATTAATGTTTACCCGAATCGATCATTTGCCAATGTTTAATCACAATCTTAGACGCTAAACCGGGACGTTGTAATTGCAAAATGCGCGGCAGATCCACACCATTAACCGTCCTATAGGCTCGCAAGTGAATGGTCCAACCTTGTTGGCGCAATCCAATTAAATGCCCATAACGATCGTAATGAGACTGACTACTTCCTGGAGCCGGCAGGCCACGCACCCAATAGTAAAGATTAGAAATCGGCAGCGACCACCCCATCGCTTGTCGTAGTAGCTGCTCAGGTGAGCGAGCACTGATGTGTTTTTTTGAAGAGCGCCACAACGTCACCAAGCCCTGCTTGCCAACGATAACCAATTGATACAAATTGAGCGCCGATGCGATATTGATGCGATAACGTGTACGCGAGAATTGGCGCCAATTAAAATTGGCCAAAGTGGAGTGCTGCTGCTGTTGAATGCTAAAAGCACCACTGATATTCCAACGATTGATTTTTTCAAGCTTCGCTCTTCGTTTTTGCTTGCTGATGGTCTGAAACTTTGCCTGTGGTTTTTTAGGCAAGCGCAAACTGACGCAGCCTGTTAAGCTTAGCAAAACAACCGACAGCAACACAGCTTGAAGATTACGATTCAATGACATTATTTCAACAACCTTGCTCCACTCAAACGCCATCTTCACTTTATCAAGATGGCCACGCCAAGGCAATTGTGTAATGACACGTTGTGCTGTCTTAACAAATTTGTCAATATACGCATAGTGGTTAAAAACAGGTGCAGAGTTCGTCGTCCCGCGAAAGCGACGCGTCATCTTGTGAAAGTGATACGACACCTCGCGAAAATGACACGTCATCTCGCGAAACTGATGCGTCATCTCGCGAAACTGATGCGTCATCTCGCGAAACTGATGCGTCATCTCGCGAAACTGATGCGTCATCTCGCGAAACTGATGCGTCATCCCCGCGAAAGCGGGGATCCAGTATTAAAAATAATTTTTTAATCACTGGATCCTCCGCTTTCGCGGAGGATGACGGTGAGGTCTCGGAGGATGATGGTGAGGTCATAAGGAGCTTATTAAAATTGACAACATCAATACTCACTTATGGCATTAATTATAAATCAGCACCACTGGCATTGCGTGAGAAACTGAGCTTTAACGCCGAACAAACACCGCAGGCCTTGCAAACACTTTCGCAAATTCCCGCCGTTAATGAAGCCGTCATACTCTCAACCTGCAATCGCACTGAAGTTATCAGCACTCTTAAAGATCCTACAATTATATTGAAATGGCTAACACAACAACGCAAGCTTAATGAGCCTGACATCACACCCTATTGCTACCATTACCACGATGCTGACGCGGTTCGTCATTTAATGCGTGTGGCTTGCGGCTTAGACTCAATGGTGCTGGGTGAAAATCAAATCCTTAAACAATTTAAACAGGCTTATCTGTTAGCTCACCAAGCCGGCACGGTAGGTTATCAATTCAACAAATTGTTCCCCGCGGTATTTTCGGCAAGCAAGCTTGTGCGCCATCAAACCGCCATTGGCCAATCAGCCGTCTCTGTAGCCTATGCCACTTTGCAACTTGCAAAACGAATTTATTCTCGCATGCAAAACTGCAAAGTATTGCTCATCGGCGCAGGCGACACCATTGAATTAGTCGCAACTCATCTTAAAGGTTCAGGTGTCACCCAAATCACCGTCGCAAATCGCACTTTAGCGCGCGCTAATCTGATTGCTCAACAAGTGAATGGCTATGCCATTCGTATCAGCGATATTCCCGCTTATTTACCACAAATTGACATCATCATTACCGCAACGGCAAGTCAACTGCCTATTCTTGGCAAAGGACTGGTGGAATCGGCGCTCAAGCAAAAAAAACGTCGGCCCTTATTTATTGCCGACCTTGCCGTGCCGCGGGATGTTGAACCCGAGGTTGCCGATCTCGAAGATGTCTATCTCTATAACATCGACGATTTGCAAATGATCATCGAAACCCACTTAAAACATCGCAGCGAAGCCGCCAAACAAGCCGAAGAAATGATAGAAATGCAAGCTAGCCACTACATACAAAAGTTGCGCATTTTAGACGCAAGCGATATGATTTGTTGTTACCGCGATAAAATAAGCAATATTCGCGATGCAGAGCTTGCCAAAGCACGCCAGCAACTGCAACGCGGCACAAGCCCAGACATTGTGTTAGCAACATTGGCTCATAATTTAACGAATAAAGTCATGCATCAGCCAACCACAAAACTGCGTCAAGCCGCTTATGACGATCGCCTGGATTTATTATTATTAGCAAAAGAGTTATTCGATTTAACATGAAATCTTCATTAGTGCAAAAACTCAAAACACTCTCACAACGCTACATCGAGGTCGGCGGGTTATTGAGCGACCCTGAAACGATAAAAGATCAAAATCGTTTCCGTAAACTCAGCAAAGAATACGCCCAACTTGAACCGATCGTAAACTGTTTTAAAGCCTATCAAGAGAATGAAGAAGCCATCACACATGCACAAGAACTCGCTACAGAAGCCGATTTGGAACTTAAAAAATTAGCCGAAGAAGAGCTCACTCAACTACATCATACAAAAGAAGCGTTGAATCAAGAGCTAAAAGCATTGTTATTACCGAAAGATCCTAACGATGAACTCAATGTATTTTTAGAAATTCGAGCAGGCACCGGCGGACTTGAAGCCGCTTTATTCGCCGGTGATTTATTTCGAATGTACAGTCGTTATGCAGATCGTAAAGGTTGGAAAATATCCATCGTCTCATGTCATGAAGGCGAGCAAGGGGGATTTAAAGAAATTATCGCGCGCATCGTTGGGCAACGAGTTTATTCACAATTAAAATTTGAATCAGGCGCTCATCGAGTGCAGCGCGTCCCAACAACAGAATCACAAGGTCGCATACACACATCCGCCTGCACAGTTGCAGTATTACCAGAACTAGAAACCGTAGAATCCGTAGACATTAATCCTGCTGATTTACGAATTGACACCTATCGATCTTCAGGAGCCGGCGGACAACATGTCAACGTGACCGATTCTGCCGTTCGTATCACTCATATTCCCACCGGCATTGTTGTGGAATGCCAAGACGAACGTTCTCAACATAAAAATAAAGCGCGCGCCCTGTCATTGCTGCAATCCAAAATATTATCCCAAGAACAAGAAACGCAACAACGCGAACGAGCCGAAACTCGCCGAATTTTAGTGGGCAGTGGCGATCGATCTGAACGCATTCGCACCTATAACTTTCCGCAAAGCCGCGTCACCGACCACCGCATTAATTTAACACTCTACAAACTCGACGAAATTATGGAAGGTGATTTAAACAATATTATCGACCCTCTAACTCGAGAACAGCAAGCCAAACAACTCACCGAACTGGGAGACACTCCCTGATTAATACCGAGAATATCATTGACCACCTCAGAAGCCATAAAAAAACTAACACAACAATTAAAAGCCCACTCACCATCCGCTTATTTAGATGCACAATTACTCGTTGCAAAATGCATTAACAACACTCGCACCCATTTATTTGCCTACCCACAACAAACGCTTACACATGATCAACAAGCACAATTAAAAAAAGATATGATAAGACGCGAACAAGGCGAACCGATGGCTTATATTTTAGGAGAAAAAGAGTTTTGGTCGCTTTATTTAAAAGTCACTCCCGACACACTTATCCCACGCCCTGAGAGCGAGCATTTGGTGGAATGGCTACTCACTCATTTGCCTGCTGATAACACATTAAAACTCGCCGATTTAGGCACCGGCAGCGGTGCGATCGCCATCGCCTTAGCGCATGAGCGGCCTAATTGGCAAATCGATGCCATCGATGAATCACCAAAAGCATTAGATGTTGCTAAACACAATGCCGATCATCATCAATTAACTAACATCCATTTTTATCAGGGGCATTGGTGCAATGCGCTATCCCATCAAGAATATTCTGCCATAGTGAGCAATCCACCTTATATCGCAGCGGATGATCCTGCAATGCAATCGCTGCGCTTTGAACCTCAACAAGCATTAATTGCAGGCATTGATGGCCTTGATGCGATTTTAGAAATTATTACCCAAGCCAAAACCTACCTAATTCACGGTGGATGTTTGGTATTAGAACATGGCTTTGAACAACAGCAACAAGTGCTCGACCTTCTTATCAATTCAGGTTATAAACAGGTTACAGGCCACACGGATTTAGCAGGACATGCACGATTTGTAACCGCCATTAAATAACAAACCGAGGAGCTATGACGATGTTACCTTTTAAAGAAATGAAAGATAAAAACGGAAAAATAACATCGATTAAAACCAATCTGAGGGGAGCGAGATTATTAACGGAATCAAAACTGAATAAAGGTTCCGCCTTTACTCGAGAAGAGCGTGCATTGTTTGGTTTAACCGGCAAACTACCCTATCACATCGAAAACATGGAATCTCAGGCAGCTCGTTATTATCGACGTTATCAAGATTTACCCAATAACATTGCCAAAAATGTATTTTTAAACGATTTAAAACAATACAATAACACCCTATTTTATCACCTGGCGATGGAACATCTCGAGGAAATGTTACCCATTGTCTACACTCCAACGATTGGGGATGCTGTTGAAGCGTTTAGTTATGAATTCAATCGCCCTCAAGGTCTTTATTTTTCATATCCCGATCGACATCATTTTTCTGACATCTTAAAAGAACGTAAGGTCAAAGACATTGATCTTATCACAGTTAGCGATGGCGAAGGGGTCTTGGGAATAGGCGATTGGGGTATCGGCGGGATGGATATTTGTATCGGCAAACTCATGGTGTATACGCTTGTCGGCGGCGTCAACCCAAGGCGAGTGTTACCGATTCAGTTTGACGTTGGCACCAACAATAAAAAATTACTTGATGATCCCATGTATCTTGGTTGGCGCCATGAACGTATTACAGGTTCGGACTATGATGAGTTTATTGATCTCGCTGTTTCGGCTATTCGTGGTGCATTTCCAGATGTTTTTTTACACTGGGAGGATTTTGGTCGCGAAAATGCCCGCAGAAATCTCAACCGTTACCGCGATAAGATGTGTACGTTCAACGATGATATGCAAGGCACTGGCGCCACGGCACTCGCCTGCGTCTTATCGGCGCTACAAGCCATTGGGGAAACATTAAAAGATCAACGTATTGTTTTTTTCGGTGCAGGAACCGCGGGTGTTGGCATCGCTGATCAAATTTGTGTGCAAATGGTGAAAGATGGACTCACACAAGAGGAAGCTTACCAACGTTTTTGGTTAATTGATCGCCCTGGACTGCTCACCGATGACATGACTAACCTGATGCCTTTCCAAAAACCGTATGCACGCCCGAAACAAGCAATTCAAGATTGGGATTTACAAAATAACAATAACATTGGTTTATTTGATGTGGTTAAAAACATTAAACCCACCATATTAATTGGTGTCTCAACGGTTCATGGTGCATTTTCAAAACCTATTGTTGAAATGATGGCAGCTCAAGTTGAACATCCCATTATTTTTCCGATGTCTAATCCGACTTCTAAATCGGAAGCAATTCCTGAAGATTTAATTGCGTGGACAAAAGGTAAGGCACTTATTGCGACCGGCAGTCCATTTTCTCCTATCACGTATAACGGTAAAACCATGCGAATTTCACAAGCTAATAATGCTTTTATTTTTCCAGGGCTGGGATTAGGTGTGATCTCTGTTAAAGCAAAACGTATTACTGATAGCATGATCTTTGCTGCAGCCAATGCCTTAAGTTTATGCTCACCGGCACGGAAAGATACCTCTGCACCTATTTTACCGGATATTGCCAATTCACAAGCGATCAGTCGAAAAATAGCTTTTGCCGTGGCTGAACAAGCGATAAAAGAAGGGGTCGCAAACATAACGGGTGATATTGATTTGAAAGCACTTATTGATGCTAATTTTTGGGGACCGGAATATTTGCCCTATCAGTTAGAAGAATCATTATAAAAAACCTAAAAATACCCCAACCAGTGGAATAGAACCCATTAACCCACGATAATTAGGTGGGGCAAGTTCAATCGCATAGGCCATTGAGCCCGGCAATAAAATAAAACAGTACGATTTTTGAACCCTCCTGGTTTTTCTCAACGATCACACTGCCCTCTATCTAGATAGTTGTTTGTTTTTGTAATAGAAATCAGCTACCCTAATCAACATTGGAGTGCCTATAATTTCTTAATGGTATATCAAAATGGCCAGACAACCCACCAATATCGATGTCGGTGTTGATGATAAATTACCTTGGCCACCCACCCTCTTACTTGCCCTACAACACGTATTGGCGATGACCAGCACAATCGTTTTAGGTGTGTTAATTGTCAAACTCGCTGGAGGCAGCACACAAACATCAGAAAGACTAGTCCAGTCAACCATGCTAGCCATGGGTATTGGCAGCATACTCATGGGACTAAAAGGCCGCTTTATTGGGACAGGCTATTTAATGCCGCTACTCACAGCGCCAGCTTATTTTTTGGCTGCCATACCGGCTATTAAAATTGGGGGCTTACCCTTATTTTATGGTATGGCTTTGTTTGGTGCTATCGCTCAAATTTTTATTGCCAGCATTTTCCATCGTTTGGAAAAATTATTTCCCATAGAAATCACCGGCATTGTTGTGTTAATGATTGGAATCAGTTTAATAAAACCTGCTTTTATTAATTTTACTGGCACCGATAATATCAGCGATGTTACTCATGTTAATGAAACTGTCGTCATCATAGCGTCGATTACATTAGCCATCATGATCGGCTTGACCATCTGGGGGCGTGAATTAGCACGCTATGGGTTAATCATCGCAATTGTTGTTGGTTTTATTCTCGCTTATTCTTTTGGAATTTTAACTCAAACAGACCTCAGTAAATTACATCAGGCTAGTTTCTTATCTCTACCCAGCTTTGGTGGTTTTCAGCATATGACTTTTCGACTGGAATTGGTCTTGCCATTCTTTTTCGCCGCATTAACGGCAGTATTGAAAGGCGTTGGTAATACCACAACCTGTCAAAAAATCAATGATGCTGATTGGGCAAGACCCGATATGGAAAATATTCGCAAAGGTATTTTTACGAATGGATTGTCTAACATCATTGCGGCTTTCTTTGGTGGCATGCCCAATAGTGTTTCGTCGAGTAACGTCGGGTTGTCCATCGCCACGGGGGTAACCAGTCGGTATATCGGCATTGCAGCAGGCGCTTTCTATATTGTTTTCGCTTTTATCCCTAAAATAGCTGCCATTTTTACTATCATGCCTAAACCCATTATCGGCGCCACCTTCTTTTACGTGACGGCCTTTATGATTATTGCCGGCATGCAAATTCTACTATCAAGAATGATCGATGCTCGTAAAACTTTTATTATTGGAATAGCTCTGGCTGCTGGTTTAACAGTTGACTTCTCACCGAGTTTTTTCACAACATTATTTCCCAGTATTTCTTATATAGTCGGTTCTGCTCTCACAGTAAGTATTCTTGTTGCCATTATACTCAACTTGATATTTCGAATTGGCATTTCTAAACGTAGCCAAATAATGATTAGAGAGCCCAAAAATATTAGCGAAAAACTGATGCGATTTTTTGAACAAAGCGGCTCAAAATGGGGGGCCACTTATGACGTTATTCGACGAGGTGCTACAGCCGCGATTGAATGTACCGAGGCTTTGTATCAATTAAACTCAATCACATCAAAAAAAATATTAGTCAAATTACTCTTTGATGAATATACTTTGCAAGCAAACTTAATCTATTACGGAATACCACCTAATCCAGAGGTTTCAGCTCCCACCAAGGCTCAGCTATTGAAAGACCCTAATGCTAAAGCAAACCTAGGATTTTATCTCATGCGCCAGAATGCGGACAGCATTAACGTTACCCAAAAAAAACAACAAACGAATATAGAAATGCGTTTTAAACTCTAGCGACTATTGTAAAATTTGGGTATCGAAGGTTTGGTCGATCATATTGCATATCAATATAAAAACGACCATAATGTATTCGAGTTGAAGAAAAGGCTTATACCATAAGGTGATTTATGCTGGATATCACAACAAAAACCGTTGGTGGCAACATATTAGCCAAGGCTGCCGGTCATTTAAATACAGAAACGGCAAAAACGTTTATGAGTAAGTTAGAAAAATTATTCGACGAAACGTGTGACTCGCTAATTCTCGATTTTTCAACTCTGGATTACATCAGTAGTGCAGGCATTCAGGCCATTTATCAATTACTCGATCTCGCTGCCAAAAACGACATGATCATGGTCATTTGCTCCCCCAAGAACAATGTCATGAAAGTGCTGAAGATGGTCGACATTCAAGCCGATATTGAAATCTATCCCACACAAGAACTAGCAATAAAAATGATTGCGGAAAAATGCAAAGATCACAAACATGCTGAAGAATAGAGAACGCCATTCCCGTGAAAGCGGGAATCCACATATGCCCATGACGAGCAATAAGCTCGTGTCAAAACTCAGCTAAGTTTATGATTATAACGTTATGCCATTTACATTATGGCAAATAAATTATGTAAAAAACATAACTTTAAAAGTTGACAATGTTACATTGAAAATTCCCTACTCTATTTTTATTTCAAAACCAGTTTCACAAAAGGAATTGTCAACCGCCTTTTTGCAACTAGTGAAGCTTGATCTAACGCTTCAAGCACAGAAAATAGTGCAGCCATATCTCGTGGATAGCGATTTATTAAATAAGTGCCCACTTCTTTTGGTAATTGCAAACCACGGTTTTTAGCGCGTAATTGCAAGGCCAATATTTTCTGTTCGTCATTTAAGCCCGCCACTTGAAAACTAAGCAAAGCAGTGAGTCGCGAACGCAAATCAGCGAGTTTAATAGGCAATCGCTGCGGCATATCATCACCTGCAATCAGCAAGCGGGTATTCCCTTCACGTGCTTTATTATAAAAATGAAACAACGCTTCTTCCCATTTAGCATCCCCCACCACGGCATTGATATCATCCAAACAAACCATCACTAATTTTTCCATGCCCTCTAGCATTTTTGGTTTGATATGAACATCCGCTAAACTCAAATAAATCACTGGGACATCTTTTTCAGATGCCGCATGACAACAAGCTTGCAATAAATGACTACGCCCAACACCCAAAGATCCCCACAAATAAATAGATTCGCCCTGCCCTACAACCAGTTGATTTAAGCTGGTCAATAGCGACTGATTCGCGCCAGGCAAGAAATTGGAAAATTTTGCATCATCACGTAACTGCAATTGCAATGTGAGTTGCACCCCAGCCATCGTTAAGTACCCGAGCTTGATGATCGTTGCGATTGCCAACGATAATAAAGATTGGCCTGATGAGTTTGGCTCGACATCGGAACGGGTGCAACCACTAAACGCCGACTATCTCCTAACGCATTAGTTAGAGCCTGTGCACCACCTGCTGTCGTTACTTTTAATAATAAAATATTGGGCTTCATATCACTAATAGCGACTTGTGCAACTGGCGGTAGTTTACGCAGATAATGTGACACTTTGGCATAATCCGTTAAATCCATAACCCCCGTAATCGCCAGTAGAACAGTGCTCTGTAGTCTTTTGTTATCCAACACCGCATACCGAGCGGCCATGATGTCAGCGACTTTATTGACCATCGCTTGAACTACGGCTTGTGGATTTTCTCCATCTGAATTCCAGCGAAACGGTTCGCCATTAATTAATAACAACCATTGCCCCTGCCATTGACCTTTAGCTGATTTTTTAATCTGTCCTGCGACAACAGAAGAAGCGGCATAACGTTGCGCCTCGGCTTGGATTGCATTCATCGCAAAATGAGTGAACACATCCCCGGTTAACCATTGCTGATCTTGCAAATCCATCATCGGCAATAAAATGGGTAACCCCCGCCGAAATGCAGCGCGATTGAGTGCTTTTGTTAAATCATTAGGGCTCCCACTGGAGAGCACCTCATTTTTAGATTGTTCTTGCAGTGAAATAAGTATCAAGCTCAACGGCCGATTTCCGGACCAAATAGCCGACCCCGCATTTTTCAGCAACCGCAAAATACCTTGACGATCGAATGTGATTTGCACCATTAATTGTTGTTGCCCATCCGTTTGTGAGCGCGTGGAATAGCTATAGCTTTGTATTAACGCTTGGGCTTGTGATAATTCGGCTTTAACCATGGGCAGTGTCGATACATCCGAATTACCACTCACTTTAATCAATACTTGTCGAAGAGCCTTCGGTAACACTTGTTTTAGTGCTTGCGAAGATTGATTGGGTAGCGCTAACGTCGCTTTAAATTCACCTGCAATAGGCGCAGCTTCCGCCGATCTACAGAGTATCGTAAGGCTACTTAACAGTGTGATTGCAATGATTAATAAACGCATGACTTATTCTCAATTTGACCTGTCGAGTATACCCTTTTATTTTAGCTTTGGTCTATGTTTAGCAACGACCACTTGCTAAAATGACGCCAACAAGCCACCTAAAGGTGAACCCCCATGAGCAAAAATAAATCATCCAATTCGCTAAGCTATCAAGATGCCGGCGTGGATATCGAACAGGCTAGCGCTTTGGTCGACAACATTCAAAAAATTGCCGCCAACACAAACCGGCCCGAAGTGCTAGGGGGCATTGGTGGCTTTGCTGCCTTATATGCATTGCCCGCGATGCGTTATCAAGAACCGGTTTTGGTGTCTAGCACCGATGGTGTCGGCACGAAATTAAAAATAGCCTCGCAACTGAATCGCCATGATACGATCGGCATCGATCTTGTGGCCATGTGTGTGAACGATGTGATTTGCCAAGGCGCTGAGCCTTTATTTTTTCTTGATTATCTGGCTACCGGCAGCCTCAAGCCTAAGCAAGCACAAGCCATACTCACCGGCATTGGCAAGGGCTGTCAATTGGCTGGAGCTGCGCTGATCGGTGGTGAGACTGCTGAAATGCCAGGCATGTACCAAGAACCGGATTATGACCTAGCCGGCTTTTGTGTCGGTGCGGTTGAGAAAGCTCAACTAATCGATGGAAGCCAAGTTAAAGCTGGCAATACGCTCATTGCGCTGGCCTCATCGGGTGTTCACTCAAACGGATTCTCATTAATTAGAAAAGTCCTAACCCAAACCAGCAGCGCTCTAGATGCCCCCTTTGATGAAACAACACTCGGTGACGCGTTACTCACGCCAACCCGTATTTATGCTAAATCCATTTTAAATTTACTAGCACATTGCAAAGTGAATGCAATAGCGCATATCACCGGTGGGGGACTTTTAGAAAATCTGCCCCGCGTTCTACCAAAACACACTCAAGCAATTATCGACAGCACAAGCTGGCAATGGCCAGAGATCTTCCACTGGATTCAATCACGCGGAAACATTGCAAAATCTGAGATGTACCGTACTTTTAATATGGGTGTGGGCATGGTGATTTGTGTTGAATCTGATTTAGCAGAAAAAGCATTAGCCGCACTAGCAAGTTCAGGTGAGCAAGCCTGGGTCATCGGTTATATCGCAGCAAATACTGAGAGCAAACCGACGCTTGAGATCAAATAATGTCTATTATTAGCCCGCAAGCGCCTAAGAAACTGCCTATTGTCGTATAGGAAACTTCATCTCACACTCTGGGTAATACCCCTATTTTGTCAATTTTACTGGACAAGGCAGCAGTATAGGTAGATAATTTGTACAAAAGGTAGTTCCAGTGATCCTCGGGTAAATAGCGTCCTATTAAGACGATGGAAAATCACTGATTGAAATTACGGAATAACCAAAAAGTTATTAAGTTAGCTTAAGTCAACAGAAAGCTAGTAAGGTCAAAGCAAAAAGCTAGAATCTGATGCTAGTGAATTACATTCACGGGGTTCAATCAAAAACGTTTTACCCCAACACAAAGTAAGCAAAATGAATAAAACTTGGTAGTGAAATTCACTATTAAAATACAATAATAGTGTTTACAGGAATTTAGCTTATGCAGCATGACATACCGACATTCGATGCTCAGAATCACATACCGACATTCGATGCTGAGTCACCACTATCACAAGAAGCATCATCTAACACTCCTCGGACTGAAATACCCAGATCCAATGCTCCTCGGGCTAAAATATTGACATTCAATCCTGAAGAAGAATCATTATCAGAAAAAGCATCTGCCAGCCCTCGGGGTCGTGCTTTACATTTTTTTAACATAGATGGCTTACCCTTACATGGAGAACAAAGCCCACTTCAAGCATTTGTAAACTGCATAAACCGGAGCTCTTATGTCCCACCTCATAAACATGAAAATTATCATCGTACAAACTCCACAAGCACCTATACCTATGACCTCATCAATTTGCTAAAATTAGCGGCACCATATTTTATGTTAGCCAAAAACAAGGGGAAACAAATATCAAATGAGGGAGAACAAACATCAGAAGCAATCTCATTAGAGGTTGAACGGTGGGAATTATTTATAATACTAAAAGGCAAAGCTAAAATAATTACCTTTTCTCCTGATGGTAATGCGGATGATATAGTATTTTTGTCCAAGGATGATGCTTCTATAGCAGTTATACCATCCAACATCTATCATAGTGTCGTTGCTTTAGAAGAAGACACCGAATTGTTTGAGCTAAAAAATGGGCGGTACGATGCAAAGAATGATAAAAAAATTGCCCCATGGGCGCCTGATGAAAATGAAAATGAAAGTGCCTCATTTAGAGACTGGCTTGAAGTAGCCCAAAAAGATCAAAACGCCCGGAACTATAAAGAACACATCAAGAAACCTGAAGAATGCACCGAGATACCTGAAGAAAACACAAACAATAATGGCCCTTTGAATCCTTCTTGCCTCTTTATGAGCAGGAAGCCTACCAGCCCAGAAAATGTTAGTAGTACCATGGGGTGGCTAAAATCAACATTCTGCTGCGGATAAATTCAAGTTGTTCATATTGTTATGGTTAATATCCAATTACAGCGCTTAAATTGTTTTTCTTGGCTAATATCAGGTAAAATCAAATTGCTGTGAAAAGACTATATCCCTGGCAGCGGAAAATTAGACCCGAAAAGACCGGTAATGGATCTTAACAAAATGCCATCAAAAAATATAAATAATATCATTGACTATATCCCTTGCTGCATTTTTTGGAAAGACAAGGAAGGAAAGTTCTTAGGAGCCAATAAAAAATTTGCTCATTATGCTGGTTTTAAGGATGTTAAGAATGTCATAGGGAAAACTGACTATGATATGCCATGGCATAAATATGCTCGCGGTTATCAGCAAGACGACAAGGAAATACTTGATTCAAAACTTCCTAAGCTACATTACGAAGAACTTCACAAAGACGCTCATGGTAACGAATTTTTAGTAGTCGCTAGTAAAGTTCCATTAATAGAGAAAGACAATAATGTTTACGGCATTTTGGGTATATATTTTAACGTTGACGGAAAAAGAAGATATAAATCTTCTTTATTAGATAATATAATCTCATATATACCGCATTACATCTTTTGGAAAGATGACGGAGGAGAATTTCTCGGATGTAACCAGCTTTTCGCGGATAGTGCTGGATTGGACAGTCCATTAGAAATTGTAGGTAAAACTGATTTTGACATGCCATGGCGCGACCAAGCAGAGAAATACGTTAAAGATGACCAAGAAGTCATGCGAGCTATGAAACCCAAGCTCGATATTGAAGATCTTCAAAAGAAAAATGACGGCTCAGAAATCACAGCTCTGGTCAGCAAGGTTCCTCTTCTTGATGTAAAAAATCAGGTCTACGGCGTTTTAGGTATATACACGGATATTACAGAACGTAAAAAAAGAGAAAAGCAAATTGAAATTGCTAACCAGGTTAAATCAGAATTTATTGCCAATATGTCGCATGATATCCGCACACCTATTACTGGCATTATGGGCATGATTCAGGATTTACTCAATACTGCTGAAAATGCAAAATTTTACCTACAAGAAAATCAGCAGTCACCACCTACACGAGACAAATTATTAAGCATGCTTGAAAAGATAATCGATCTCATTCGGCGAGACGGCGACTTCTTAATGAGCGCTACAGATGAACTCTTGCAGTTATGTAATGAAATTCTGCAAACTGTAAGCTTAGAATCAGGCAAAATGCTTGAAAAAGTAGAGCCTTTCGATATTCGCGAATTAATACAATACAATATTGATTTGCTACAGCCTGTTGCTCAAAATCGCAAGCTGAATTTATCGTCTGAAATAGACGACAATGTACCGCCGTATTTAAAAGGGTTTCGTGTTTATCTAAATCGCACATTGCTAAATTTAGTAAGCAACGCTCTAAAATTTACTCACGCAGGATTTGTTAAAATCAAAGTTGCATTACAGAACTCTAGTGATATAGCTCAACAGAAAAATGACCCGGTAATGCTTGTGCTCTCAGTAGAAGACTCTGGTATCGGCATCCAAAATGACAAGTTTGATACTATTTTTGAACATTTCTCTCGATTAACCCCCTCTTCCGAAGGAATTTACAAAGGTTCGGGTTTAGGTCTTTTTACGGTAAAACAATATATGAAAGCAATGAATGGGGAAATTAAGGTAAAAAGCAAACTGGGCAAAGGGACACAATTTATCTTGAAAATTCCGTTTACTGTGTCTGACCATATAGACTGTGAAGGACACTCTATGCGGCCTACAAAACCACCTAAGCAACTTAAAAAACCGGTTTCTTCAATAGACTTAACAGGGTTTTCTAAACCTTCCGCCGATAAAATAGCAGGTCGTGTATTGGTAGTAGAAGATAATATAGCTGCCGGAATGGCCATAAAAATAGCGCTTCTTAATTTCAACTGTTCCGTGGATTTAGCACAGAACGGCCAAGAAGCTTTGGAGAAAGTAAAGCAAGGCCACTATAACCTGATCTTGATGGATATTGGCTTGCCTGACATCGGTGGTTTAGCAGTGGCTCAGCAAATTCGAGCACTATCGGCTCCTCATGCATCACAAGTTCCAATTGTTGCACTCACAGGACACTTTAATAAACGTGACGATTGTTTAGCCGCTGGGATGCAAGATCTATTAATCAAGCCTGCTCAGCCATTAGCCTTAGAAGCAATTTTACAGCGTTATGTTTTTCATTGTTGTCCTTCTGAAGAAAGCACTCAATATACTAGCGACACAACGACAAGAGACGATGAAACAGCAATTTTACCTGTCATTGACTGGACGGCCTTTCTGCGTATGTGTGGTGATGATGTAAAAACTGCTCAACAATTGCTGTCATTATGTGCTGAAGAACTAAAAAGAACTCTATCTGCATTACAAAAAGCGTATGAAGAAAAAAATACTAAAGCATTTCAAGCTGCGTTGCACCGTTGTTTAGGTGGCGTTTGTTACTTACGTCTACCACAATTAGAACATGCATTACAATCATCCCAAACAGCCATAAAAGCTGATCCGCAAAACTCTAACCAATTTGAAATGACATATACTGAATTAAAAAAGGCAATAAAGGCTTTTTTAAAAATTTATAAAAAAGGAGATTTTATGTAAACACGCTACAAAACACTCGTGTTTACCTTTTTATTTTAGCTTTGGTCTATGTTTAGCAACGACCACTTGCTAAAATGACGCCAACAAGCTACCTAAACGTGAATCCCCGAATGAGCAAAAACAAATCATCTCATCCGTTAAACTTTCAAGTTACCGGTGTGGATATCAGCAAACCGGCGCTTGAGATCCAATAATGTCCATTAATACCCAGCAAGCGCCTAAGAAACTGCCTATTGTCGTATTGATCTCTGGGCAAGGCACGACTCTACAAGCCCTGATCGATGCTGCAAACGAAGACCTGAATATTGATATTTGCGCTGTGATTAGTAATCAGGATGATGCCTTTGGCTTGCAAAGGGCAAAACAAGCGGGCATTTCAGTTCATGCGATCCCCCATCAAAACTATCCATCTCGTCGTGACTTTGAACTAGCATTGCAACAACAAATCGAACACTATCAGCCAAAACTTATCGTGCTTGCCGGTTTTATGCGTCGCTTAGAAAGTGAATTTGTCACTCATTATCGAGGAAGGATGATCAACATCCATCCCTCGTTATTACCCAAATATCCGGGACTGAATACGTATCAACACGCCTTAGCCGCAGGTGATACAGAACATGGCACTAGCATTCATTTTGTGACTGATGAAGTCGACGGCGGGCCAGTGATTGCCCAAGCAAAGCTTTTAATTCATCCGGGCGAGACAAAGGACGGCTTGAAACAACGGGTACAAGCCTTGGAACGCCGCATCTATCCTCAAGTATTAGACTGGTTTGTCCATGGCAGGGTGGCATTAGCCAACCATGAAGCGGAACTGGATGGAAAGCGCTTACCAAAAAACGGTATGACTTTGAATTGAAGACAAAAATTAGTTTCTTCCTAGGCCCATTTTTGGCTATAATAAAAGCTGACCTTAGCTGAAAAATTCTATAAAATGGTCAACCTGGCCTTCTGTCTACAACAACTGGCCAGCAATAATTGGAGCGATCATGGTTAAATCAGAACTCATCAACAGAATAGCCAACAAAATAGATGCATTGTCGCTAAAGGATGTTGAACTCAGCGTCAATCATATCATCGACCGCATGAGCAAAGAGCTGGGGAAAGGTGGTCGCATCGAGATCCGCGGTTTTGGCAGCTTTAGCAATCACTACCGTCCGCCACGCAAGGCACATAACCCTAAAACAGGTGAGCGAGTCTATACCACGGCTAAATATACCCCGCATTTCAAACCTGGCAAAGATATGCGTGAGCGAGTGAATCGCAGTCGCGAAAGATTGGTGGATATTCAGGTAGACACTTCATCTCCTGAAGACGATGAAGAATTCTAGCTGCTGACTTTGCTAGTTGAGTGAGTCTTCCAAGCAACAATCGCATCGCCTTTAAATAACTGCTTGGCAGCACGTAACACTGCCTTCGAATGCAACGCCGCAACCAGCTGTTTAACTTTTGGTTTATTTTTATCCTGCACTCGCACAACCACCACATCAGCATAAATCGAATCCGCGCCTTCTTTAAATAAAGCATCGCGCGAGGGCGATAACCCTGCTGGAATTGCATAATTGGTATTGATTGCAGCAAGCGCAACATCAGCCAACGCACGAGGCAATTGTGCCGCACCTAATTCTACAAATTTCAAATGCTTTGGATTAGCCACAATATCGATTGGAGTTGCATTAATACCCGCACTTTTCTTTAACCGAATTAAATGAGCTTTTTGTAGCAACAGCAAACCACGCGCTTCGTTGCTTGGATCATTGGGTATAGCAACTAATGCCGCATCTTTTAATTGCGATAGCTTTTTAATTTTTTTCGAATACAAGCCCATCGGATAAATAAAGGTCCTGCCCACTACAGCAAATTTATAATGGTGCGCCTTAACTTGCGCCTTTAGATAAGGAACATTCTGAAACATATTAGCCTCTATACTGCCATCGCTTAACGCCGCATTGGGCATGTTGTAGTCCGAAAAGGCAACGATTTTTACATGCAAATCAAAGCGCTTTAACGCGACCTTTTTAGCCACTTGCATTAATTGCGTTTCCGGGCCTGCAATCGTGCCCACTTTAATGGTATTTTTCGCTTCTTTATTATGACAAGCCGACAAACCGAGCGCGGCAATTACAATAATAATCAGTTTAGTTAGATGTTTTGTAACGATTCGCCCGTCATTGTGGCGAAAGCCGGAATCCAGGCGCGTTTTACGCGTCAACGCACGCAGTGCGTTATGGATCCCGCGGTCAAGCCGTGGGATGACGAGGTGTGAGCAGTTACGATTTTTTTTCATTGTTTAACCCTCTTATTGATTACTCTGCTGCTTTTGAACTAGGATGTGACAGACGTTCTGCAACAAAATCACCGCCCCATTGCATCAGTTGAACCATAGCAATGAGGATTAAAACCGTAATAATCATAATACGGATTTCAAATCGTTGATAACCATAACGAATGGCCAAGTCACCTAAACCACCACCACCGATAGCACCTGCCATCGCCGAGTAACCCACCAATGTGATTAAGGTTAACGTAACTCCGCGAACAAGCGCAGGCAAAGCTTCTGGTATTAATACTTTAGTGATAATTTGCCAGGGCGATGCACCCATTGCGGTTGTCGCTTCAATTAATCCATCGGGCACTTCTTTTAGCGCGGCTTCAACAATTCGAGCAAAAAATGGAATCGCACTAATGGTCAGCGGCACCATCGCTGCAACCGTGCCGATGGAAGTTCCCACAATAAATCGAGTAAAGGGTGTAATGGCCACTAATAAAATAATAAATGGGATCGAGCGCACACCATTAATTAATGCGGCTAAAAATCGATTCACACTCACCCCTTCCAACACGTGATGCTTTCGCGTCACTAATAGTGCAACTCCCAAGGGCAACCCCCCCAATACCGCGACAGCGCATGACACTAACACCATAAGCACGGTTTGCCAGGTGGAACTAATGAGTAGTCCAATCATCTGATGCGACATAACCTAATACCTCGACTGTTAAACCTTTTTCTTTTAAATAAGCTAATACTTCCGCCAATCGTTGATTTTGATCTTCTATCAAAATAATCATCACTCCAATGATTTCACGTTGTAAAAATTCTAAATCCGCTTGAATAATATTGATCCGAACTTGAAATGTTCTAATGAGTTCATCGATCACAGCCTGTCTGGCTGCAACGCCAGAAAATCTAAGTTGAACAATCGCATGCGCCCCGCTTGAATAATTCGTTTTGAGCTTTTGTTTCAAGGGTTTTGGTAAATCAGTGTTTAATGTCGTATGCACAAAATTTTTGGCCGCTTTTGTTTTCGGATTTTTAAACACATTAACAACGTCATCGCACTCAACAATTCGACCGTGATCAATCACCGCCACTTGATCGGCGATGGTTTTTATAACTGCCATTTCATGAGTAATTAAGAGTATCGATAATTTAAGTTCATTATTGATATTTTTAATGAGTTTCAAAATTTCGAATGTGGTTTGTGGGTCTAATGCGGATGTCATTTCATCACACAGCAACACCTGCGGTTTAGTCGCAAGCGCGCGCGCTATGGCCACACGTTGCTTTTGTCCGCCGCTCAACTGGCTTGGGTAGGCATGACGTCGATCATGCATGCCGGTTATCTCTAATAGTGGTGCGACCACACGATCGATTTCCGAACGACTATAATGGAGCAATTGCAAAGGTAGCGCGATGTTATCGTAAGCGCTACGAGTGGATAATAAATTAAAATGTTGAAACACCATGCCAATCTGATGGCGCGCTTTTCGCAGTGCTGTTTTTGATAGAGTAGTGAGCTCTACGTCATTCACTTTGACTGAACCGCTGGTTGGTTTTTCTAATAAATTAACACAACGAAGCAAGGTGCTTTTACCTGCACCACTTTTGCCAATCACACCAAAGACTTCTCCTTTTGCAATTCGCAAATTCACGTCTTCTAATGCAGTCACGTCACCTGCTTTGGCACTCTGATAATGTTTACTGACATTTTTGAGTTCTATCATTTTTTTCTCGCAAAAAAAAACCACCGCTAAAGCAGGTGGTTTAAAGCCGCTTTAGCTGCATTTATAAAGCGCCCGCAATCTGGGTCAAATCAGCGCTGTATTTAAGACTACATTATTTGGGTGTATTTTGCAAGCTGTTTTATAGGTTCAAACCTGATTCACCGTTAAATAAAACTTCCATAATTGGAAGTTACCATAAAGAAAGTTACCACTATGGAAGCTTTCTTCAATACTCTCTTGATGAGGCTGGGTCCGCGCTGAGTTTCCATAGCCTCGACTATTTTGAATGACTGTATAAAATAGTCTTGACTATTCTGTACAGGGGTATAGAACAGTCGAATGAAGCGAATTTATGAAGTTGTGCTCTCGCACATCCTCTATTGGTGATAACTGTAACCATAGAATTAATACTGCCTTTTTTGACTCAAGAGGCCGGGGAAGAGCCCATCGAATTAATATTCTTAATATATTCAAGGGCTTAAATCAGATTAAACTTTAATTGACACGCGCAACTTTTGTAAACCAATCATTGATGCGCAACCATTTTTAGGTTACAATGGTTGCGCATCAATCAAGAGGATTAACTATGCAATGGGAATCTCTAGGATTTAGCAGTAACCCTTTTAATACTGACCCTATTACCCAATCTACTTTACCGATCTATGCAGGGCGAAAGCATGCAATCAAAGTCTGCGAAAATATTTTAAGAGAGGAAAATGTACTTATTGTTATTGAAGGCGCTAGAGGTGTAGGGACAACTTCATTTGCAAATTACTTAAGATTTTCTGCTCAAGAAAGAAAAACCTATTTTACGCCAAGCAATGAAATTAGGGTGGGGCCTTCTTGGTCTTTAGAAACACTATTAGGTTCTATTATTGCAAATGTTATTAGAGAAATCGAATTATCACTACCTAGCAAAATTACCAAAGAAAGAATTTTCCAAGATGCTAAGGCATTAACAATACGAATAGCAGAAACTTATCGATCTTTTGGTATTGATGCTTTAGGTTTCGGCCTCAATTACGGCAAATCTGCTGGAATTTCATCACAACCAATTATGATACCATCTGCTGTGTTAGGTCATCACTTGGAGGATCTTGCTAAGCTTATTCAATCTGCCGGGTATAAAAATGGCTTGCTAATACAGTTGAATAATTTAGATATTGGCGAAATTCAAGATAAAAAACACCTTAAATACTTATTTAATGAATTAAGAGATTATATTCAGACAAAAGCAGTGAGTTGGTTTTTAGTAGGCGATATTGGATTAAGGCGGTTTATCGCACAACATGTCGATCGATTAGATGACATTGTTAGTTATGAAGTCGGTCTTGGTGCGTTGGATAAAAAAGAATATCAGGAATTAATTAGCAAGCGGGTTGAGTTTTATAGAAATCAGAAGAAAGCAAAATTACCTATTGATGATGAAATTTTTTTATATTTGTTTGATTTAACAGAGGGGCGTTTAAGATATGTTTTTGGATTGATTAAACGCTTATTAAATGAACTATTAACAGGTGAACTGGTCGATCGCCTATCTATTGATATCGTCAAACCTGCTGTAGTTAAACTCGCAAAAGATCGCTTAGAAAAAAATGGCTTAAGTGGTTCTGAAAAAGAAATTTTATCAGCGTTAGTTAAACAAGGAGCAACGACAGCAACTAATTTAGCTAAAAATCTTGGGAAAACTCGTCAATATGTTTCAAGGAAATTAATCAATTTAGCAGAAGTTAACTTGTTAGAAGTAAAGCAGCAAGGGAAGAATAGAATTTATTCACCAACACTTCATGTTACTATCGCGTATTCTGAGTAAATCTTAACTTGAGTCTCGACCTGAATTGCCTGTGGATCACGTTACGGCAGATGGGGCCAACACAAAAATTTCTAATTCGTCTATTTCATTGAGTTTGTGCATATTAAGGCACTGGCAAAGTCACGCCCCGCTGACCCTGATACTTACCAGCACGATCTGCATAAGATGTTTCACAGATTTCATCGGATTCTAAAAATAACATTTGAGCAACGCCTTCATAAGCATAAATCTTCGCCGGTAAATTCGTGGTGTTTGAAAATTCCAACGTGACATGACCTTCCCATTCTGGTTCGAGCGGTGTGACATTGACAATAATTCCGCAACGCGCATAAGTCGATTTACCCACGCAAATGGTTAGCACATTACGTGGGATTTTAAAATATTCTATCGTCCTCGCTAATACAAATGAATTGGGCGGAATAATACAAACGTCAGCTTGAACATCGACAAAACTCCCATTATCAAATTGTTTAGGGTCGACGATGGCTGAATTAATATTAGTGAATATTTTAAATTCATTGGCACAGCGCACGTCATAACCATAACTTGAAGTGCCGTAAGAAATTAGTTTACGTTCATCACGAAAACGCACTTGATTCGGCTCAAATGGATTGATCATATCCTTTTCTATCGCCATCCTGCGAATCCAATGATCTGCTTTAATAGCCATCGTAACGTTACTCCTGTGATTCAACCACAATATCAGGAAATTTTACGGCATAGTCTTTATCTTGCAAAGATAAACGTGCAGCGAGTCTCGAAGCAACCGCCTGATATTGTTTTGCAATAGCACTTTCTGGCTCACGGGCCACCGTGGGACAACCCTGATCAACCGCTTCACGAATCGAAAGCGCTAACGGCAACTGCCCGAGCAACGGTACCCCAGTTGCGCTAGCAATGCTTTGGCCACCGCCAGAACCAAACAATGCTTCCTCATATCCACATTGCGTGCAGACATGGCCACTCATGTTTTCAACAATACCCAGCACCGCAACACTCACCTTATTAAACATTTCTAATCCTTTACGCGCATCAAGCAGCGCGACATCTTGAGGTGTTGTGATGATCACTGCACCGCTCACCGGAATTTTCTGCGCCAAGGTGAGCTGAATATCGCCCGTCCCCGGTGGCAAATCAACAAAGAGATAATCAAGGTTATCCCATTGCGTGTCGACTGTGAGCTGTTGCAACGCCTTACTGACCATAGGTCCGCGCCATATCATCGGCGTTGTGGTATCAATTAAATAACCAATCGACATGCTTTGCAGCCCATGCGACAGTACTGGTTGTAATGGCTCCCCTGATTTGGGCTTCGGTTGTTGTGTACTGCCTAACATATGCGGTTGGTTAGGGCCATAAATATCAGCATCTAGAATACCCACTCGCGCACCTGCTTGATTGAGCGCCAACGCTAAATTCACTGCCGTCGTTGACTTGCCAACCCCGCCTTTTCCCGAGGCCACGGCAATGATATTTTTCACATTATCGATACCTTTCAATCCATTTTGCACGCGATGTCGTGCTACCTTCCAACCCCAATCGACTTTCACGGAGGCAATGTTAAATTGCTGCTTTAAAAATTGTTGTAACTTTTCTGTTATGGTTTGTTTCACAAAAGCCGGTGGAAAACCCAATTCAATCGAAATCTCGACACCCTCTGCCACAACATTGACCTGCTTCAATGCCCGCGCAGTCACTAAATCACAGTCCAAACCAGGAAGCTTAAGCGTTTGAAGGCTTTTTCTAATCTCGGATTCATTAATTTGCATGAATTCTCACCCTGTATTCTTGATGCTCAATAGTACTCAACAATCAATTCACTAGCAAATACAAGGCGGCCAAGGATGATGTCAAACAAATGTCATTAATATCAATCGATTGCAATTTTTGAAATCGCCGTGTCGGATACGCAAAATTCAAAATTGTAACCCCATGATTCTTAGAGGAATTAACTCAAACTCTCCTTGAACGACACCGATAAAACATATAGTATGATTGCTCTTATCGCATACAATATGATATTGACATAAACCATGGCAACCAAAAAACGCAACATATTAATGACCATAGCTTTGCCTTATGCTAATGGCGCGATACATCTAGGCCATATGGTCGAAGCGATACAAGCGGATATTTGGGCGCGTTTTCAAAAACTACAAGGCCATCATTGTATCTTTATTTCTGGTAGTGATGCCCACGGCACGCCGGTGATGCTGTCTGCAAAAAAGGCAGGCATTACTCCTGAGGAACTCACCAAAAAAATGCTTGCTGAGCACAGCCAAGATTTTGCAGATTTTTTAATTGATTTCGATAATTTTTATACGACTCATTCACCAGAAAACCAAACCTTAACGGAACAAATTTACCTGCGCTTAAAAGAACGCGGTGATATTGAAAAACGAAACATTTCTCACGCATTTGACCCACAAGCTCATATTTTTCTCGCCGACCGTTATATTCGTGGCGAATGTCCGCATTGCCACACTAAAAGTCAATACGGCGATCATTGTGAATCCTGCGGCAGCACCTATAACCCAATGGAATTAAAAAATCCAACCTCCATGCTCTCAGGCGCTACTCCCGTTGAAAGAGAATCGGAGCATTATTTTTTTCTGCTAGAACATTATACTGATTTACTGAGCAACTGGATTAGCAACGATCATTTACAACCCCAAATCACGCATAAATTACAAGAATGGTTTGATCAAGGTTTAAAACCTTGGGACATCTCACGAGATGCTCCCTATTTTGGTTTTGAAATTCCCGACACCCCCGGCAAATATTTTTACGTGTGGCTTGAAGCTCCTGTGGGTTACATGGCAAGTTTAAAAAATCTCTGCAGCAAAAACCCGGATATTGACTTCGATAATTATTGGAGAAAAGATACCGACACCGAACTCTATCATTTTATCGGCAAAGATATTGTTTATTTTCATGCCCTATTTTGGCCCGCCATACTACATAGTGCTGGTTATCGTCTGCCATCTGCAATCTTTGTGCATGGCTTTTTAACCATTGGTGGTCATAAGATGTCTAAATCACGAGGCACTTTTATTACCGCGAGACATTATTTGGATTTATTAGATCCAGAATATTTACGATATTATTTTGCAGCGAAACTCACTGCACAAATCGAAGATATCGATTTAAATTTGCAAGATTTTATTAACCGAGTCAATGCAGATCTAGTGGGTAAATTTGTTAATCTCGCCAGCCGCTGTGCCGGATTTATTAGCAAACAATTTGATGGGCAATTAGCGCAAACGTTACCTGAGGCTGATCTATACCAGCAATTTATCGATGCCGGTAAAAGTATTGCTGACCATTACGAAAAGCTCGATTATAACCATGTTGCCCGAGAAATTATGGCATTGGCTGATCGAGCCAATCAATATATTGATCACCATAAACCCTGGACCCTTGCCAAAACACCGGGCCATGAGCAAGAGGTACAAGCGATCTGCACACAAGGTCTTAATTTATTTCGCGTACTTGCGACTTATTTAAGCCCCATATTACCTAACACGGCAACCAAGGTCTCAGAATTTTTAAATATCCCCGAACTCTCTTGGGCTGAGCTTAAACAACCCCTGCTCAATCATCGTATTAATCGTTTTAAGCCACTGATGCAACGCCTCACTCCTGAAGTTGTCAATCAACTTACAGCTCAATCATGAATAATAAAAAACAACCCGATTTAATCGACGCGATCGATGATCAACTCCCACAAACCCAGTGTGGTTTATGCGATTACCCCGCTTGCAAACCTTATGCAAAAGCCATTGTTGAGCAAGGGGAGACGATTGACCGCTGTTTGCCTGGCGGTGTGTCGATTTTATTGAAAATTGCCAAGCTCGTTAACAAAGATCCTGAGCCTTATATTGATGAGATGAAACAAAAAGCCAAATCGAACATGACTGCTATCATTCGAGAAGCAGAATGCATCGGTTGCACCAAGTGCATCCAAGCTTGTCCAGTGGATGCCATTATCGGGGCAGGGAAATTAATGCATACTATTATTGACGATGCTTGCACAGGCTGCGAACTTTGCATTGCACCTTGCCCTGTAGATTGCATAGATATGGTGGTCATTCCTGAAATGGATGACACACAACGTCGCCAACAAGCACAGATGGCGCGACAAAGATATTTAAATCGTGAACAACGTCAAAACCGTGAAACAAAACGGCGAACTCATCAACACCAAACCGCAAAACTTGCATCATCACCACAACAAACAATAGCCGCACGCCAAGCAGCCATAGCCGAATCTGTAAAACGTGCCAAAGCTAAACGCCAAAAACAACCGATTGGAATTTCAACATTATGAACCAGAAAAAACGCGAAGAAATTTTCCGTCGGTTTTCGAAATTAAATCCCACCCCAACGACAGAGCTACATTATAATAACGAATTTGAATTGTTAGTGTCTGTCATCTTATCGGCACAAGCTACAGATGTCAGCGTGAATAAAGCGACTGCAAAACTCTATCCGGTCGCTAACACGCCACAGAAAATCTTTAAGCTCGGCGAAACTGGCTTAAAAAAATATATTAAAAGCATTGGGCTTTACAATACAAAGGCTAAAAATATTATTAAAACCTGCCAATTATTAATAGAAAAACACAAAAGCAAAGTCCCCAACACACGCGAAGCCTTGCAACAATTGCCTGGTGTTGGTCGAAAAACTGCTAACGTCATACTCAACACCGCTTTCGGCGAAGCTACAATGGCAGTCGATACTCATATTTTTAGAGTCTCTAATCGTACTAAAATAGCAATCGGAAAAACACCATTGGCCGTTGAGAAAAAATTATTGAAAGTTGTTCCCAAAAATTATTTACATCATGCCCATCACTGGCTTATTTTACACGGACGTTATATTTGCATCGCAAGAAAACCTAAATGTCCTATTTGTCCTATTAATGATTTGTGTGAATATAAAGATAAGACGGTATAAAAATTCTTAATCCTTCACAGTCTCACAAGAAAAATTGTAACTGCTCACACCTCGTCATCCCGCGGCCTGACCGCGGGATCCATAACGCACTACGTGCGTTGGCGCGCAAAACGCGCCTGGATTCCGGCTTTCGCCGGAATGACGGGCGAGGCAAGCCAACCAGCTTACGCCGCTGACAATTAATTAATAAACCAACAATAGTCTCCGCATGTCATTTGATTCCGAAAAAAGGTTCTAGTGCAATCGATCTGAATACTATCGCTGTAAAAAATATTGCCAATGACTTTTTCAGTTACCCGTCGTAGCATAGAGAGCCATTCACATATACTCACAGCAAATGGTTATTATTTCTTTCGAGCAAACAGCATCCCCGATGCAATACCCACCATACAAACATCGACTCTATCGTCATCCACCATTTGCTGTGTTAATTGATAAATAGCCTTGCTTGCCGGTTTCTTTTGCTCATGCACAATTTGTTTTGCCATACACAGTGCATTATCTAACACCATCAAACCATTTTGCCGCAATAATTTAAGCGAGAGTTCGTAATAATGAGAATAATTAATTTTATCGGCATCGATAAAAATAAAATCAAATCGCCCTGCCTGGTTATTATCTAATAATGCCTGCAGAGTATCTAATGCGGGTGCGATTTTTACTTGAATTTTTGAGGCAACACCGGCCTCCTCCCAATAAGGTTGCCCGACCTTAACCCATTCCAGCGCCATATCACAAGCGATTAACTCACCATCGTTTGGCAATGCGCTAGCAATAGCGAGCGAACCATAGCCCGTAAACACACCCACTTCAATAGCTCGACGTGCATTGATTAGTTTGATTAAAAAACTCAACAATTGCATTTGTTCAGGCGAAGACATCATGTGACCATGCTCGACATGAGCAAGTGTATATTCACGCAATCGTTGCTGAATTGGAGTTTCCCGAACCGTAGATGCAACTAGATAGTTATGCATGGCTTCATCGATAATGTTAAATTCCACTCCCATATGACCTCCCGCTATTTTAGATAGAAAATATATTAGAATATTAGCAACTTGTATGTTAATGAAGTAAAAATTTTTATTATCTCCGATTATGAAGAAGAAGTTAAGAAAATAAGAAAAAAAATGCCCCTCTGTTCATAGAATTTAGAGACACGTCATCCCCGAAAATGCGGGATCCAGTCATTTAGACAGCAGTGTCATCTTCGCGAAAGTGAGGATCCAGTTTTTTTCAGAATAATCACGATAAGATCTTACAATTTTATTTTTCAATAGATTTCTGGATTCCCGCTTTCGCGGGAATGACGGGTTGCCATGCCGCCACCTTGCTTTTTTGATTATCCAATGACTTAAAATATAGTACATCTTTAGCAAAGTGGGATGCTATGCTCGTAGCACAACCCCTATTTCAAAAATAAACCCCAACCTGCAAAGTCACCATATTGCGGCTTTCCCCATCACCGTCGGGAACGGAAAGAGGACGCCCGTTAACTGTTCCACCTGTGGCCACACCATCATAATTTTCATCATGACGAAATTCCAATGCTTCACGAGTATTTTTCCAGATCGTAGCGGCCAATACAGCAGCGTAACTGCGATGCGGTAAATTAAGCGCCAACGCTTCCCAAGTTTGGCCATAAATTAACCCGAAAACAAACGGTCGATTAAACCAATGAAACAAATAGTCCACTTCAGCATGGAGCGCGCCTGGTTTAGCACCGTCACCATTAAATGACATATCTTTAGGATCATATCCACGAAGTACGTTAATATATTCAAATAAAAAGTTAAATTGCCCTAATTCTAATTCGGCATGAAAATTATAAGCCGGCACTCGGTGACGTAAGTCATTTAAGTTCGGCACTGCTTCTGAACCCGAGGCTGTTCTCTCCCCAAAACCACGGAATTGCGGCATGGCTAACTCGGGTAGCGCATTATTTTGCATGCCTTCTGAATCGGCAATCGAAGAAATATAACCTGTACCGACATCGAAGTGCCCGTGTTTAAACTTTTCTTTCAGCCCAATGTTAGCACCGCCCTGCTTAAATATTTCATTTTCGCTACCTGTTGTTTGATTGCCACGATACCCATAACCAGACACATAAAAACCATTACTACTAAAGCCTAATAATGCAGCACGCACTCGAACTCGCGCCAGTGATTCCGTCAACGGTGTGGTCACCATCATGCTAGCGTAGTGGCCAAACGGCACATACATCTGGCCAATGGTGAAATAAAACGGAAATTTATTTAAATTACCAATCGTAATAAAACCGCGTTTCAAATAGAGCTGGGAATTGGGGACACGCGAACCCGTTGCTGCTTGCGAATCATCGAAATCCAGCGAGAAAAAGCCACTCACCCAAGGGTCAATTAAAGCATTCAGATCGATTTCAGCCATGGATAAATTGACATCACTTCGTGCTCCGCCAAAACCACTGCTATTTAATATCTGACCTTCAAGACCACCACTGATCACCAACATTGGCCGACGATAAAGCGAATGGCCTTCAGACAATAATTTCTGCTCAAACTTGTCACGTCGATGCAGTAATATTAAATCTTCATTCATGGTAGGCGCTTCGACTAATAAGTCAAACGGAGTAAATGTTGAATAGATACTCATTAAAGGCGATGTCGTGACTGTCGGCGCATGATGAAAATGTGGGTAACGGGCCACATTATTTTTAACAGAATGATGCGTTCTTATCTGCTGATGCTGAGTGCGTTTCATTTTGGCAAGCTCAGTTCGCAACGATGTCACTTCTTTTTGAAGAGCTTGTGCTTGTTGGCTTACTTTGCGAATTTGTGCAGTTAGTTTGGTGACATTTTGATTATTAGAAGATGGAGCAGCATATGCAGTGGCACTCATTAACATGACGAAACCGACTATTCCAAGAACCTTTGAACGCTCTAACAATTTTTATTCCTTAAATAAGCAAACCACTATAAGCCAAAGCGGTTAAGTTTTGCTACAATGATCAAAATCAAAACCCTGGCATAGATAGCATGAATAAAATCACCCTCACACGACCCGATGATTGGCATTGCCATTTGCGGGACGGAGATCTTCTCACACGCACCGTCGCTGACACGGCCAAGCGTTTTCAGCGAGCCGCCATTATGCCCAATCTCCAACCACCTGTCACCACCTTAGTAGAAGCACTTGACTATCAACAGCGTATTATTAAAAACATTCCTGCTGGCATGCACTTTAACCCATTAATGACGCTTTATTTCACTGATGCTCTCACGAGTGCAACCATAAAAGAAGCAAAAGCGAGCGACAAAATTCTTGGTATTAAGCTCTACCCAAAAGGCGCCACCACCCACTCCCAAGCGGGTGTAGCTCAATTTAAAACAATATATCCCTTGTTAGAGGTCATGCAAGAGGTGGATTTACCACTTTTGATTCATGGTGAGGTGACTGATCCTAACATCGATTGCTTTGATCGCGAAGCGGTGTTTATTGATAAAGTATTAATTCCGCTGCATAAAACATTCCCAAATTTACGCATGGTCTTGGAACATATTTCAACGCAACCTGCGGTAGAGTTTATTAAAGATACGCCAGCTAACATCGCAGCCACCATTACTCCGCAGCATCTTCTCTATAATCGCAATGCTTTATTCCAAGGTGGGCTTCGTCCTCATCATTATTGTTTGCCTATATTAAAACGTGCGAACGATCAAGAGGCTTTGATTCAAGCCGCCACGAGCGGCCATGCACATTTTTTTCTGGGCACAGACAGCGCACCTCACGCAAAACAAGCTAAAGAAAAAGACGGGGGCTGTGCTGGAATTTACAGCGCTCATGCCGCTATCGAACTTTATGCCGAAATATTTGCTAAGCACGATGCATTAGCACAATTGGAAAAATTTGCCAGTAACAATGGTGCAGAATTTTACAAGCTACCCATCAACAAGCAAAAAATAACATTAATCAAACAACCTTGGTCAGTCCCTAAAACATTACCCTTTGGCCAACAATCCTTAGTGCCATTGCGTGCGAACGAAACTGTAGAATGGCAAATTGTGGATGAATAAACAGTGAATCAAACGATTAAAAAAAATATTAAATCCCGCTTTGACGGTTATCTACCTGTGGTATTAGATGTAGAAACCACTGGCACCGACTCAAAAAAACATGCCCTGTTAGAAATTGCTGCTATGTTGCTCGATTTTAATGGAGCAGGTGAACTCACACCACAAGAATCATTCGCTTGCCACGTCGAAGTATTTGAAGGTGCTGTCATTGATCAAGAGGCATTGGAAGTGAATCACATCGATCCCTATCATCCATTTCGCTTTGCTATACCTGAAAAACAAGCGCTGACTCAATTGTTTAGTTTTGTGAGTGATGCCCTTAAAAAATATGGGTGTCGTCGCGCCATTTTAGTCGGACACAACGCTCATTTCGATTTAGGTTTTATTCAAGCTGCGGGAAAACGATGCAAATTATCTGCAAACCCATTTCATTCTTTCACGGTTTTCGACACGGCCACTTTAGCAGCTGTTGCATACGGTAAATCGGTACTCGCCAAAGCACTTAAAGTGGCTGGCATTAAGTTTGATAAAAACCAAGCACACTCTGCCATTTACGATACCGAAAAAACAGCGGAATTGTTTTGCATGATCGTAAATCAATTTAATAAGTAGCGGTGTCGGTCAAGGACACCGCTATTTTGGAGCTGGGTCTCATGGCTAAAAAAATTGCAGTCGTCACTGGAGCAAGCAGTGGTATTGGTTATGCGCTCACACAACAACTGGCAAAAGCAGGATTGAAAATTATTGCAATTGCAAGAAGAGTCGGGCCTATAAAATCACTGCGGTTACAGTTTCCTGATGATATTGAGGCCATTAAGGCTGATCTTTCCACTTCCGCTAGCTGGAGAAACATTGTTGACTTGATAAAAGAAAAACAATACAGACTCGATTATTTAGTTCATAATGCAGCTACTCTTGAACCCGTCATACATTTAAAAAATCTTAGTTATCCTGATTGGCAACGTCATTTTACTTTAAATCTTGAAACACCTTTATTTTTAACTCAGCAGCTATACCCGTTTTTCAACAAACCATGTCGGATTTTAATAATGACCTCTGGTGCATTGGAGAATCCAGAAATTGGCGTTGGTTGCTATTGTGTGTCGAAAACAGCCGTAAAGATGTTACAAAAATGTTTAAAACAAGAATTAGAAGCAGAAAAAATTTATGTTGGATGTGTAAACCCCCCATTTATAAAACTAGCTGAAAGTAGAATTCCCCTCTCTTGTTGCCATTAACATCTCCTCTCTCATCCTAGCAAAGTTGCTAGGTGAAAGTCCGGCTAATGATTCATGTGGCCGCTCATCATTATAAATGCTCAGCCACTCCCTTGTAATAGCGCGCACCTCCTGCGAATTATTAAACCAATTCATATCCAATACATCTTCACGATATGTTCGATTGAAGCGCTCAATAAAACCGTTCTGCGCAGGCTTTCCTGGCTGAATATAATTGATTAAAACATGGTGTGACTTAGCCCAGTTTTTGAAAATCTTAGAAGTAAATTCGGTGCCATTATCTACCCGAATTATTTCAGGATAGCCTTTTTCTACTGCAATTTGATCAAGCAGCCTTGTCACTTTTATGGCTGGCAATGAAAAACTAGGTTCCACTAAAAGCACCTCACGATTGTAATCATCAATCACATTAAACGTTCTAAACTTGCGGCCATGGCAAAGCGAGTCGGACATAAAGTCCATGGACCAACATAGGTTAGATTGAATTGGCTGGATCAATACCTTAGCTTCTCCCCTGGGTATTCGTTTCCTGGGCTTCACTCTTATATTTAAGCCTAATTTACAATAAATGCGATGGACGCGTTTGTGATTCCAAGGCTTTTTATCTGTTTTTGCTTTAAGCATCATTTTGTCAAACCCCCATCTTTTATGCCTGATAGCAAGTGACTCCAAATAACGTTCAATTTCAACCTCTCCCTCTCGTTTTGTCGATTTATAGTAATAGCCTGTTTTGCTGATAGACACTAGCTTGCAGGTTTTGTTGAGGCTAATGCCGTATTCCGTTCGTAGTTCCTGAACTAGCTTTTTTCTATCAGCTCTGGGTACTTTTTTTCAAGCACCTCCTTTAAAATCTTATGCTCTAAGCTCACATCTGCATACATTGCTTTTAGGCGCCGATTTTCAGCTTCAAGCTCTTTTAATCGCTTCAGCTCAGATATAGTCATCCCTGAGTACTTATTTTTGAATTTGTAATAAGTAGCTGCTGAAATTTGATACTCGCGGCAGAGGTCACCCACTGAGACACCTGCCTCACCCTTGTTTAGCATCGCTATAATTTGCGATTCACTTAATTTACTCTTCTTCATGTCGAATCTCCTGTTGTTCAATAATTTAACAGAAAATTCTACTTTGTAGCAGTCTTATTTTAAGGGAGGGTTACCGATGTTGTCATCCTGGGGCTGTTGATACCAATATGAATAAACTAGCGCGAGAAAAAGATCCCAACATTTTACCAAAAGCAACTTACTTCAAACAATTAGCTTCTGATGGGAGTCTTATATCACCGGGTGAATCTGCGAGGTTTATTATAAATGTACTGCTTAAAACAGAAAATAATGAGTTTACTAATACAGACTGGAAATACAAACAACACGGTGCCAGTCAAGGGTAACTGGTAATGGCGCTGGCACCACTTTACATTTCCAAATGAGTGTCGGATACGGATAATTTGAATTTATAGTGATATGCTTTTATACTGCATCATTTCGAACTATCCTCGACTGACATCGCTATGGACGCCGCTATTATGAATTCTAGAAGTTTCAAACCATGGATGATTTGCCTCGGCTCGGCCTTATTTTACTTTTTTGTGTTTTTTCAGCTGCCTATGTTCAATACGATAGGCTCTTATGTCTTAAATGATTTTAACCTCACCTCGACTAGCCTTGGTTACCTCTCATCGAGTTACTTTTTTGTTGAAGCCATCATGCTGATTCCTGCTGTGCTGATACTGGATCGTGTCTCGGCTAGAAAACTGGCTATCATTGTGATGCTGTTGTGCCTGCTGTCCACATTTTGGTTTTCCAGATCTCACTCATTTGGCGTCGCACTCGTGTATCGTGCGATCAATGGGATTGGTAATGGTGTCGCTTTTCTAGTGAGCATGAAACTGGCCTCACGGTGGTTGCCTAAAAAATGGCTGGCTCTGGGCATGTGTTTAATTATGACGTTTATTATGCTGGGCGGCATTATCGCGCAAACCCCTTTTGAATTACTCATATCACACGTAGGCTGGCGAAATGCTGTGCTGATAAACGCCTGTGTGGGCAGTGTCTTTTTCATTTATTTGTTTTTCTCGATTCAAGATCACCCCAGCGATCGCAACATCAAACCCGAATCATTGCTTGGCAACCTCAAACGTGCCAGCAAGAATCCACAAAATTGGTATTGCGCTTTTTATACCTCGTTGATGAATTTGCCTGTCGTTTTACTGGGTGAACTTTGGGGAGTCATCTATCTTGTGAATGCGCATCATTTTTCAAGAATCACAGCCACTAGTATTGCAAGCATGATCTTTCTTGGCACAGTGGTCGGTTCTACTGCGATGGGCTGGATATCAGACATGCTCCGACGCAGACGATCCATTATGCGTTATTCAACGATTATCACTTTAATGCTAATACTTTCCATCACTTATAGCAGCAATACTTCAGCCGTTCTATTTGCGCTGTTGTTTTTCTTATTGGGATTCTTCGCTAGTGCTCAAATGCTTAGTTTTCCATTAACCGCAGAAAGTAATCCGCCTGAGCTAACGAATGCCTCGATGTGTATTATTGCTGTGATGATTAATGTGATTAGCTTTATCGCTCAACCCTTTTATGGCTGGCTGATGCGCCTCCACGGGTCTTCTGGAAGCCAACTGACCAGCCAAGCCTATTCTACTCAAGATTTTCAAACGGCCATGTTAATCTTTCCAGCAGTATTCATCATTTGTTTCTTGTTTACTTTGGTGGTCCCAGAGAAATTTAGTCAACCCGTTCAAAATCACTAACTGTGGAAAGAATATGGATATTATTTCATTATCTGTTACAAAACTTGCAAATCTTATTGCAAATAAAACCCTATCTGCTGTCGATCTCACTCAAGCTTATATCAATCAAATAGAGGATGTTAACCCTAAAATCAATTCCGTTGTGTATTATAATCCAGAGCGTGCATTAGAAGATGCGAAGAAACTCGATCAACAACAAGCAAAGGGCAAACCACTGGGCTCGCTACACGGCATTCCCTTTACAGTAAAAGATAAATATGCCACTCAAGATGACCCCTTTACCTTTGGTTGTTTAGGATTAAAAAATAATATTGCAAATTCGACGGCAACAATAGTACAAAGACTAAAAAATGCAGGCGCAATATTCTTAGGCAAAAGCAATACACCGGAATTCGAAGGTTCTGCCGAAACGGATAATCTAGTTTATGGACGAACAGCTAACCCCTATAATTTAAATTATACTCCAGGCGGCAGTAGTGGCGGCAGTGCTGCCACGGTGGCTGCTTGCTGCAGTGCATTTGATATTGGTGCAGATACTGGCGGCAGCTTGCGTATCCCTGCTCATTACACTGGAATTGCAACACTTCGAGCTACACCAGGGCGCATCCCATCAACTGGTGTTTTAGGCGGTTTTGGAACTGGCCCAGGTGCGTTATTTAATACAGAAGGCCCACTCACTCGTTACGTTGAAGATTTAGAACTTATCGCCCAAGTTTTATATGGTGCGGATTATGTGGATCCGAATGCAAAAGTAGCTCCCCAACATTCAATGCGAGACGTACAAATCAATCATTTAAAATTAGCTTATTTTGATCATGATGGCGTTTGTGAACCTGCTCCTTCAATTAAAAAAGCCGTAGCAGACGCCGCTATGGCACTCAAGGCAGCCGGAGCGCAAGTTGAAAACAGTATACCCAAAAATATCGGCGACGGTTTTAGAATTTATCAGGAAATTTTAGCTAATTTTGCGATTCAATCATTCGAAAATGCATTTAAACAATATCAAGTCACTCAACGATCTCCATTAATCGTAAAATCAATCAATAATCTTTCTCAATACAAATGCGATGATGTGGCCACTTATCTACAACGTTGGGATCGTTGGGACCGCTTTCGCAGTGACATATTACACTTTTTTAATACATACGATGCCTTCATCTGTCCCATTACCGCAAATGAACCTTTCTTGCATGGGACCTCAATGTGGGATCCTGAAAATGTTAATAACATCAGTTATAGTTGGTCAACCAGTGCGACATTATTACCCGCTGTTGCTGTTCGAGCCGGGACTGCGTCCTCAGGACTGCCAGTTGGCGTACAGATCGTTGCAAAACCTTATCGAGAAGATATTGCTTTGATGGCAGCAAAACAAATAGAATTAGCAGTTGGCGGTTGGCAAGAGCCAAAGTTTGTCATTTAGGAAATTTAGAGAAGTAAACGGTAACTACTCCCCCGTCATTGTGGCGACAGCCGGAATCCAGGCGCGTTTTGCGCGCCAACTCACGCAGTGCGTTATGGATCCCGCGGTCAAGCCGCGGGATGACGAGGTAAGCTGCGGGATGACAAGGTAAGCCGCGGGATGACAAGGTAAGCCGCGGGATGACAAGGTAAGCCGCGGGATGACAAGGTAAGCCGCGGGATGACAAGGTAAGCCGCGGGATGACAAGGTAAGCTGCGGGATGACAAGGTAAGCCGCGGGATGACAAGGTAAGCCGCGGGATGATGAGGTAAGCTGCGGGATGACGAGGTGTGAGCAGTTACAAATAAACTTAAATTTTTTTCAACTTATACAGGATGATAATAATGAACCCAACACAACCCCCCAAGCACGCCCTTATCACCGCGTTTATTAGCAAAACGAAAGACCGTTTTCACGAGTATAACGAACATAAGACTTTTGAAGAACGGTTAGATATAGTGACTCAGATTGACGGATTTAGTGGTGTAGAAATTATTTATCCTTATGAAGTTCCTTCGGCCAAGGCGTGTGTTGCCTTACTGAAACAATATAAACTCAATGCTGCTGCAGTCAATGTGAATGTAAAAGCAGAACCCGAATTCCGCCATGGTGGATTAACATCCAACGATCCAGGCATACGTCGCAAAGCAGTTGAAATAATTAAGCAAGCAAAGGATTATGCTCAAGCAATTGGTGCTAATAAAGTCACCTGTTGTCCTCTGGGCGATGGCTATGAGTTTAATTTTAATTGTGATTATGCAAACATGTGGCGACGACTTGTGGAGTCCTTTTCTCAGGCAGGGAGCTATCGTCCTGAAATCCCATTGTTTATAGAATATAAACCGTGCGAAACGCGGGGTCGCTGTTTTGTTGATACGGCAGCAAAAACACTTTGTTTACTGAATGATATTGGCATTGATTCAATGGGTATTACGCTAGATTACGGCCACTCTAAATACGGCGATGATAATCCAGCCGAAGTAGTCGCGTTGTTAGCCAACAGCCGCTATCCCTACTATATTCATATTAACGACAATAATGGGAAATGGGACTGGGATTACATGGTGGCCTCCAATAATTATATCGCCTATGTGGAATTCCTATATTACTTAAAAAAATACAACTACACCGATTATTTAACATCAGACACTTCTCCAACCCGTTGGGATATCCGAGGCACATTTGAAGCAAATTCACGCATGACCACTAAAATCTGGAACAAATTAAATCATATTGATCATGATGAACTGGGATCATTAATTGCGAATGGTGATTTTCTAAAGACCTGGCAATTTATTGAAGTTAATTTCTTAGGTTTATAAAACAAATGTCGCCTGATAAAATGGAAACTATTAAAACCGATATCCAACAATTGGTCGCTCAATCGGGCTATACGGTGTTACCCTCTGAATGGGAACATCTAATGATTTTAGACTTTGGTTTGGGCGATTTTAGTCAAGAAGGCCTTGCCTATATTGATCTTGTGGCAACAAAAATACTGCGCGTTGCATTACTGATTTTACTGCCGATGCAAACTTTGCCCCAACACAGTCATCCCACTTATGATGGCTGTTCGGGCAAAGAAGAAACCATTCGTGTGCTTCATGGGGAAACTAAAGTTTACGTGCCAGGGAAGGTCAATAACAGAGAAATGATCATCCCTTCCGGGAAAGCACAAAATTATACAGCGCGGCATGAAATACGCCTTCAAGCGGGTGAGCAATATACCATTAAACCTAATACTCCACATTGGTTTCAGTCGGGAGAGGAAGGTTCGGTCAGCTTAACTTTTCAAAATCGTGTGGATGAGTCTAAAAATGTATTTGCGGCTCAAGGTGCTTCTGCCCATCACATTCCTAGATAACCCACTCCCCGGGCACCGATCAAATCAGAAAATAAAATGGAAATCTTACAATCCCAACGTGAAATAAGCAGCGTAATTTCCATTATTAGTATAAAAAATGCGTAACTGCTCACACCTCGTCACATCCCGCGGCTTGACCGCGGGATCCATAACGCGCCTGGATTCCGGCTGTCGCCACAATGACGGGCAAGTCGTTACAAAAATGCCAGATTCGTAGAAAACCAGCTTAAGATTCCCATAATCCAACATGATGTGCTAGCATACACAATAATATTCAACAAGGAAGACGTTGGCCGTGCAAATGAAGGACACATCAAAGCCGCTAGTAAGGATTTTCCTCAAACTGACTTTTTGCATCCTCTCAATGCTGCTTGCAGGTTGTGCCATCGGTCCGAAAACACTGCCATTTTTTCGTCAAAGCTATAATACGGCCCTAGAACGCAGCAACAATGAGCAACTCCTGTTAAATATTGTACGCCTGGCTTATGGCGACACCCCTTATTTCTTGAACGTAGACAATATCGCTGCACAGTTGGAATTTCAAACCAATATTAACGCAGAGTTCGAACACAATAATAAATCAGACAAACCCAATGGACAATTATACGGTGTCTCCGCTGGTATTTTGTACAAAGAAAGACCGACTATTTCTTATTCGCCTTTGCAAGGCGAGCGTTTTACCCGACGCCTTATGACCCCCATTGACTTCAATGACCTATTCACTCTGATTCAATCGGGCTGGAGCATCGCTCGCTTATTGCGCATTACTATCGCTAATTTCGGTAATTTAAAAAATGCACCCAGCGCTTCGCGACCGACTTCAAAGCATGCTCCGACATATCATAAGTTTGTTGCCTTTTCGCATTTCTTGAGAAAACTTCAGCGTGAAGGACGCATCTACTTTTCATTAGGGAAACATAAAAAAAATCCAGACATTAATATTCATATGAAAATAACACCGAGTGATTACAAAGAATTCAAAACGTTATTCCGAATGCTCGGTATTAAAGAGATGCCCTCTGTCATTCACTTAGTCCGCTCATCATTACCCGGTAGAACAGGTAACGTACTTCGCGTGAGGACAAGGTCATTAATCGGCATTTTTTATTACTTATCTAAATCGGTTCATATTCCACCAAAAGAGAGAAAAGCGGGTTATGTCATCACAACCCGTTACCCCGATGGCAAACCTTTCAACTGGAATCTAGTCACACGCGGAATGATGAATATTCATTACTCTAGCGACCGACCCAAGTATGTCGCTGACTCCATTTATTATCGACACCGCTGGTATTATATAGCGGATACCGACAATGATTCGAAAAAAACCCTCTCTTTAATCACATTATTATTTGATTTGCTAGCCGATAATGTCTCTACCGCAAAACCTGTGCTAACGCTTCCAATTTAATGGGTTCCTACTCAGGCGACTCCAGCATATCTTTTGAAATATAATGCCTAAGATAACCCAAAATAGTTTGTGTAATAGTCGATAATACTTCAGGCAAATCTTCCGTTAGACGATTAAATGCAGACTTCTCTAAAAACAACAATAAACTACCTTGTTCGGCGACCGCGGTTGCAGAACGTGGTTCGCTATCTAATAGCGCAAGTTCACCAAAAAAATCACCTTCTCGAACTCGCTTCAAAGCCTTAACATCTCTTTTCATGACAACACAACCTTTTGCCACGATGTATAATCCATCTGCGATATCATTCTCTTCAAAGACGACTTGATGCGGCGCGACTTCAACGGTTTTTATATTCTGCGCAATACTCTGCAGCGACTCAGCGGACAATGTATCAAATAAAGCGACCTTCCTTAAGATCAGTATGATTTCAATTTCATTCATGCTTTCTCCTTTTATTATTGCTTTTTTATAGTCAATCACTTCAGCTAGCCAAGGATCAAAGGATTCAGACACGACAGGCATACTCACTGACGTGTCTTGCTCATTTTCAAAAGCAAACGCTATACTGCCCGCTAATGTTCTATCCTTAATGCTGATGTCGAGCAACTCAATGGCTTTATGATAGGCCATCTCTAACTTTAACTTAGATACTGGCAATAACGTGGGCATAAGTTGCATTATAATATTATTTTGCGTATACGCAGCTAGGAGATATAAATATTTTTTCCTAGAAAAATATCGCCTAGCGGCTATTTCAGAGCGAATATCTTTATCGAGGTATTCATCATACAGTAATTGTAATTGTTGAATTCGCAACACTTCGAGTCGAATCAATTCATATATTTTTTCTCTAGCCTCATCCCCTAATCCATCTTTCACAGCACGAAAAGCCAATCTTTTTATGCACGTATAAACTAGCATGCTATCTTTTTGATCTAACAACGTAATTAATATTTTCTCCGCCTGAATACTTGGGATTTCTGCTAGCGCGCTCACTGCCGATATCATCACGTTAAGACGATCATAGTGCTTAATTTTTTCAACCAGATTTGGAATAGTGCCACCACCTATTCGCGCTAAGGATTTAAGGATAGTATAATTTAATTTTTTCTGCCCTAAACGATTAACAATAGCGCTGATCACAGCCTGGTCATCAAAGTTTGCGGCTACTTTAATCGCTTCCTTAGCAACAATAGGATCATTATCATTAATCAACGGAATGATATAATTTGTCGCACCCTCAATCGATACAGTATTAATGGCACGGCAAGCCCAATATCGACAACGTGGATCCGAATGATGGGACATTTCTTGAAATACTTTTTGTGCCATAACGATGTCATCCACATCACCTCCTTTAATCAGCACGCAAATCGCGCTGGCCTTAATACAAGGATCTTGATGGGTGATTGTTGTTCTTGCCATTGGAAGAAATGACTGAACATCAAAATGCATCACTGCGTCGATTAAATGCCAAATCACCTCTGAATTTTTCTCTTTAGCAAGACGTTCTTTTAAAACAGACAACACATGCGGATCATCGATCGATTGAATTAAGTCAATGGCCTGAATTCTCACGATCACCGAATCAGAGTCCAGGACATTAAACACAACCCTAGGAATAAAAGTGAGCTTAATGCGTTGCAACAGATTCAAACCAAATAACTGAATATCTTCTGATTGATCTCGTAATGCTTGCAGGGCAACTTTTCTCATGAGTAGTTCGTCGCTAGCCTCACTACTCATATAATCGGAATCAAAATGGTGCAGATTAATAGCTCTCTTTAAACTAATTTCATAATTCTTACGAAGAAAATACGTCAAACAAAATAATGCTAAACTAGCCAATGAAATCATCAAACCTACCCAAGTTAGCCCATTGATTAAGTTGAGCAATAACAATAATAATGCGGCCAGCGCCATCCCCAAATTACGCCCAATACTTTTTAATTGAAAGCGCGCTAAGTTGCGTAACACTCCCGGGAAGACATTTATTAACATTTGATTGCCCAAAGTATAAAAACCGTAACGCGCAATGGCTGCCGCAGCAAATACAATCACTGCAACTAATAATGTGGGGGATGAGATCATCCCAATGCCAACCAATAACATGCTGGCTGGAAAAACGAGCAATAATGCAACAACGCTAAACCGTTTAATAATTCTTGTTGTAAAAAACACCTGAGAAATAATAATGAACACATTTAAAGTCGCATATAATGGCGCCAGAAAACTGCCGATTTGCTGTTGATCATAATATTGCGCTAATTGACTTTTTAATCCAAAATCTGCGAAGGTGAAAATAATGATCATCAACACTAAGCCTGCAAACATGTTGATATACAATGGGTATTGCCTCAAGCCATTTGTTGGATGAGTTATATCTTCCTCAAAGCCCTTAGTCTGACGGGTAATCAACGTGCATGTAATATACAATACCACTGCAAGGCCGATGATTAATAAATATAACAACGCAATGGGAGCCGTTATCCTAATAATTAAAGGAATCGCTAACCCTGTTATGATTGCACCTAGTGTGGAAAACAAACCCACCCATTTTCCAATTTTCTTAAATTCTCGCAGGTTAAACACCGAGGTGATTACAATCCAAGAACTGGTATTAATAAATAAGGTCACCGTAAGCAGCAAAACTGCAAACACAAATGGCACCCACACTAAAGACAACTTAAAAAGAAAAATAAAAGGAAGCAAACATAATATAAATACAATATGGCTGCTTATCACAAACTTATAGAGGTGTTTCATGACGAAGCTTCTAATCGCCTGCATGGCAACAACAGCAAAAATCCCTTGGGCAATATATAGGTAAGGTATCCAAGTGGGTGGATAACTTGAAAGAAAAACCATGTTTGCATACGTCTCGGTCATAATGACGAGACTGGTGACCATTAATTTCAGCAAGCATGCTTTAGTCAGAACAGCAGTATCTTCTTTCACGGTGGCAATTCCTGTTGCACTACGAACATACCATTATAACCGCTTAGAATATGGTTCAAAAGGTGGTATTAACAATAAAGGCCGCGATTAGCGGCCTTTATTTAGAGAACTCCCACTCTTATACTGCCATACCCGCGGATTGATGCTTAGGTGGGCGGCCACGGCGCTTCGCTTTTGGCCTTTGAACTGCTCGTGAAGTGCTCGCCGACTTAGGCGGGCGGCCACGACGCTTGGCTCCAGTGCGGCGAGTTGCGGTCTTACTTGCTGATTTTTTATGTTTACCCTCTGACTTTTGCAACTTAGCAATAGCTTGCGTCAATTCTTTTCTAGCTTCTGAAAATCCTTTAGCAAATCCTGATTCTGTAGCTTGAATCATTTTATTCTTATAAACGACCGCCTGTTTTCCTAATTTTGTTTTCCAATCGCTATCACTGACTTTAATTTTTTGTTTGGCTTTTTTTAACTGAGTTCTGACTTTATCAAGCTCGTTTTGCAATTTTTTCAACGCTAAATTCACGTTTTTAGTACGCGGCATAATTTATCTCCCTTAGATTGTGTTTAACAAGGTGATGCAGTATACAAAATAAATCTTTCAATAGCTAGCTTTTATTCAAAGTGACGCGTCATCCCAAAGCAACACGTCATCCCCGCGAAAGCGGGGATCCAGTTATTAATCCAAAATAATAATAATTTTTTGATTTTCCGATAAATCGTTGGGTTTTAAAGAACTGGATCCTCGCTTTCGCGAGGATGACGTGTTGCTTTGGGATGACGTGTTGCGTTCGTTGGGATAGTGAAGAATCCCGCTGGACACAAAAAAAACGGCGAATTTTAATTCGCCGTTTTGCAGAGATAGATTAAATAATTATAGTCGATCAACATTTTCTGTTAAATATGACGCTACACCTTCAGGAGATGCTTGCATTCCAACGTCACCTTTATTCCAATTCGCAGGGCAAACCTCACCCTGCTCTTCAAAAAACTGCAATGCATCAACTGTGCGCAAAATTTCCGCCAAATTGCGCCCAAGCGGTAAATCGTTAACGATTTGCGAACGCACTACACCTTCTTTGTCAATCAAAAAAGCCGCACGATAAGCAACACCATCTGGATGTTCCACACCATAATCGCGACAGATTTTATGTGCAGTGTCCGCTACCAAAGGGTATTTAACAGGACCAATCCCACCATCACTAATTGCTGTGTTACGCCATGCGTTGTGAGTAAATTGCGAATCAATAGAAACCCCAATTACTTTTACATCGCGAGAATTGAATTGATCAATCGATCGATCCAATGCGATTAACTCTGTAGGGCATACAAACGTAAAATCCAACGGATAAAAGAAAAGCAAAGCGTGTTGATCTTCAACTTCTTTTGCGAAATGAAAATTCTCAACAATTTCACCATTACCGAGCACAGCTGCTGCCTCAAAGTCAGGAGCCTGTCTACCTACTAATACTGCCATTTTTTTCTCCACATTAAATATAACTCCCCTAGATCATCCAGGGACAAAATTATGCTAGCTACTTGCGCTTCCTTAAAACAAACCATAACACGCACAAATTAAACTAGTACTATTTTAGTACTATTTGGGTCTCTTTGTCAATCATAAAGGCCCTGCACAAAAACAAATTTTCCTATTAAATACATCAGGTTACACAATAACCGCATACTTTATCTGTCTTATGCCGATCCTGGCCTTACAATAAACCGATAAACCTACATACTAACGGATTCTTCAAGTATTCTTAATAGTACAAGCAGCCCATACTATAGGCAAGAGAATCTGGAAATCCCCATTATAATAAGGTATGGTAATGACAACTTCTGCATATATCGCGCAAGGATAAAAATTCAATTCATAACAGGAGAAAAAAGATGACATTCGAATTACCTAAGCTGCCCTACGAAAGGACTGCACTAGCACCTCACATTTCTGAAGAAACACTCAATTACCATTATGGCAAACATCATAAGGCCTATGTTGATAAATTAAATGGGCTCGTTGCTAACACGGAATTTTCAGGACTCGAATTAGAAGACATTATCATGAAATCAGAAGGTGGAATATTCAATAATGCCGCGCAAATTTGGAACCATACATTTTACTGGCACAGTATGACCCCAAACGGTGGTGGCGCACCTACTGGAGCACTCGCCAGCGCTATCGATGAAGCATTCGACTCTTTCGATGCATTTAAAAAACAATTTACTGAAGCGGCACTTGGCCAATTTGGTTCCGGTTGGGCCTGGTTAGTTAAAGATGCGAATAACGGCTTGGTCGTCATGAAAACGTCCAATGCAAACAATCCCATGACTGAAGGCCACAAACCATTGTTAACCTGTGATGTTTGGGAACACGCATATTATATTGATACACGCAATGATCGCGGCAAATATGTCGGCAACTTTTGGGAACTTGTTAATTGGGAATTTGTAGCTAATAATTTAGCCGAATAAAATATCCCGTGGCAAGCCGTGATATATGTGGGAAACAAAATAATGGCGATTAAAGTTTTAGTCAGCGGTGCCAATGGTAAAATGGGCAGCACGTCTGTTGGGGCAATTTCACAAAGTTCCGATTTCGAACTTGTGGCAAAAACATCTCGCGAAGATAATCTCGCTGAAACAATTCGCGAAAGTGGCGCAGAAGTAGTGGTGGATTTTACGACTCCAGAAGCTGTATTTGAAAATGCTAAAATTATAATTGCCAATCACGCACACCCAGTCATCGGCACCACGGGCTTAACAGAACAACAAATCTCAGAATTAACAAAACAATGCCAACAACAGTCGCTTGGCGGAATTATCGCCCCTAATTTTTCTTTAAGTGCAGTACTCATGATGCGCTACGCTGAAGACGCCGCAAAGTATTTTAACGACGTTGAAATTATCGAAATGCATCACCCTCAAAAAAAAGATGCACCATCAGGCACCGCGATTAAAACAGCCGCAATGATCAAAAAGGCATATGCTGCACGTGGCAAACCTCATCATAATGTCCCCATTCATTCCGTTCGCCTACCCGGCATGGTTGCACATCAAGCGGTCATTTTCGGTGGAACAGATGAGACACTCACCATTCGAAACGATAGCATCCACCGAAACTGCTTTATGCCCGGCCTATTACTCGCCTGCCGAAAAGTCACCCAACTCAACCACCTAATCTACGGCCTAGACAACCTCTTATAGCGGTGTCAGTCAAGGATAGCTTGAGACAGTTCAGCATAAAACCAATGAATTAAAATTTCGAAATATCCGTATCCGACACTGACATTAGCAACCCTGTTATTCGCGTCAGTTAACTACTTGCCCGTCATTCCGGCGAAAGCCGGAATCCAGGCGCGTTTTTCGCGCCAACGCACGGAGTGCGTTATGGATCCCGCGGTCAAGCCGCGGGATGACGCGGTGTGAGCAGTTACCGCGCCAGTTAACAATAGTATTGACTTAAAATAAGAAATCCCAAGAGCTAGCGGCCAAGTTTTTATATCTCAGAATCAAACTGCCAAACCAAGTCCAATTCGCGTGCCGCTTTAACTTCATCGAGACGGGACACACATTGATGATAAGGCGCATCGTGCAATTTCTCTGGACCGGTTTTAGCTTCTTGCAATATTTTTTGCATCGCATCGACAAAATGATCGAGCTCTTGCTTGCTTTCAGTTTCTGTCGGCTCGATTAACAAACACTCTGGCACTAACAAAGGAAAATAAATAGTCGGTGCATGCACGCCATAATCCAAAAGCCGCTTTGCAAAATCAAGTGCTGTTACGCCATATTGTTTCGTAATTGGTTTTAGAGTAATAATAAATTCATGCGAAGCCCGACGCTTTGGAAATGCCAAAGTAAACCCAGCTTGCTCTAGGTGATGCATTAAATAATTCGCATTTAAAGTAGCATATTCTGAAACGCGCTTTAATCCTTCTCGACCTAACATGCGTATATAAATATAAGCACGCAGCAATACGCCCGCATTACCCATAAATGCAGACAAATGCCCAATCGTCTGCGAATTATTTTTTTCAGTCAACCAATCATAACCTTGCTCAGTTTCAACCACCACGGGCACCGGTAAATAAGCACTCAAACGTTCATTAGCTGCCACCGGCCCCGAACCTGGCCCACCACCACCGTGCGGTGTTGCAAATGTTTTGTGTAAATTTAAATGAATCACATCAAAACCCATATCACCTGGGCGCCACTGCCCTAAAATGGCATTTAAATTTGCACCGTCGTAATACAATAAGCCCCCTGCTTGATGAACCACATCAGCAATTTCAGTAATTTTTCTCTCGAACACACCCAATGTCGATGGATTCGTTAACATAATTCCAGCCGTATGAGGACCGACCATACTCTTCAAGGCAGCTAGATCTAAATCACCTTCTTCCGTTGTGGGCACTTCTCGCACTTTTAAACCACACATCACCGCCGAAGCAGGATTAGTGCCATGCGCTGCATCAGGGACTAACATTTCACAACGCTGATGTTCTCCCCTCGCTCGATGATAGGCCACAATCATCGCCACTCCCGAAAATTCACCTTGTGCACCCGCCATAGGTGCCAATGAAACGCGTTGCATGCCGGTAATCTCTGCAAGCATCGTTTGCAACTCATAAAAACACTGCAATACGCCTTGCGCTTGTTTAGGACTTGCCAATGGATGTTGCTTTAAAAATCCTGGCAGCGAAGCTAACTGATTAGCAATTCGCGGATTATATTTCATCGTACAAGAACCCAATGGATAAAAATGCGTATCAATGCTGAAATTTTTTCTAGATAATTGAGTAAAGTGACGAACAACTTGTAATTCCGATAATTCAGGCATATTAAGCGGTGACTTTCGCATTAAATTTTTCGGAATATCCTGAGTATCATTATCGGGCACATTAATATAATGATCACTTCTATGCCCAACGGATGATTTTTGATAAGACAATGTCATCGATTTACCTTAATTAAAACCTTGTCCAATAATTGTTGATAACGCAAAAGATCTTGTTCAGTTTTAGTTTCTGTTGCACAAACCAATAAGCATTCACCCAACTGCGGGAAAACATGTTTTAAAGTATAACCCGCTTGAATTCCAAACTTTACCAGTTCTTCTTGCACACCTTCAGTTGCTTTTGGCAAACGAATCACAAATTCATGAAAATAGGGCGCATTAAAAACTAATTCTACACCCTGTATTGAACATAACTTCTCACATAATAAACGAGCATTATGATGGCTTGCTACGGCAACATCTCGTAACCCCGCTGAACCTAATAAACTTAAATAAATCGTCGCTGCCGTCACCATTAATCCTTGATTAGTGCAAATGTTAGAAGTAGCTTTAGCCCGACGAATATGCTGCTCACGTGCCTGCAAAGTTAACGTATAACCCACTCTGCCTTTGGCATCTTCTGTACGCCCAACAATGCGCCCAGGTAATTGGCGCACTAATTTTTTCCGACAACACATCAATCCAAAATAAGGCCCGCCTGACGCTAATGGCACACCTAAAGGTTGCCCTTCTCCACAAACAATATCGACACCATTTTCTCCCCAATCTCCAGGTGGTTTTAATAAAGCCATCGCAATGGGATTTACAACACCAATCACCAAACCCCCTTGTTTGTGAGCAAAATCGGTGAGTTGATCCACCTCTTCTAACACTCCAAAAAAATTAGGTTGCGCTATCACGATGGCAGCCAAACCATCCATATTCATTTGTTGTAATTGACTGAATTCAATCTGACCGGTTTTAGGATGATAAGGTATTTCTTCTAAAACGATTTCTTGATATTTTAGCATCGTCGTTAAAACTTTTCGAAAAGCCGGATTGAGCGTTGCTGGAATTAATACCCGTTTTGATCGACTACGTTTAATGCGAAGCGCCATTAAAATAGCTTCGGCTAGCGCGCTCGCGCCATCGTATAACGATGCATTAGCAACATCCATCGACATCAAAGCCGACATCATACTTTGATATTCATAAATTAATTGCAACGAACCTTGGCTGGCCTCTGCTTGATAAGGCGTGTAGGCCGTATAAAATTCACCACGAGTGGCTATCTCCCAAACTGCCGCAGGAATATAATGCTCGTATGCACCTGCACCAATAAAACATGCCCCCGGTTGATAAT
>SDBV01000557.1_pt1 | contig 53581 bp, 59 predicted proteins | sample 2277081 | NCBI WGS metagenome assembly SDBV01 (sample SAMN10402039, study PRJNA504765) | marine sediment metagenome | isolation source: marine sediment core GS10_PC15, 223 cmbsf | place: Arctic Ocean: Southern Knipovich Ridge | collected 2010
CCAACTGCTTGGCCTTGGCTTTGGCATCAGCTATCGCTTCTTCCCTGACCTCTTCATAATAGGCAGTTGGGTCGTCCACAGTAAAGCTGATGCTATTTATTCTGGTATAATCTCCACCAGCCTCAGTTACAGCATCAATAATAGCCCCGGTGTCATCCACCTCTCTAATCTTAACCGTCACCATATTACTCACCCGGTAACCGAGCAGTATCTCCTTATTATTTTCCCATCTCCTTACCGGATAGATACTAAAATACTGAGTTTTAATATCCTTCTTGGCGATGCCCTGCTCATCAAGCACACTCATCACCGCCTCCATAGCTTCAGCCGCTTGAAGTTGTGCTTCAGCTACGGTCTCCGCCTGGGCCTCTACACCCAGGCTAAGGATAGCCACATCAGGGACAACGCTAACCTTCCCCTCCCCAGTTACCCAAATCCCGGTGTTCTGCTGACTTAGAATTATATTACTGCCCTCGGGTACTGCCTGTGGACTCTCTGGGAAACCGAAGTCTCCATAGCAACCCACCGCGCCTACAGCAATGATGACCAGTGCCAAACCGATAGCCAATAATGCCTTACTCATTTCAATCGCCTCCCTTAGTCATTAAGCTTAAGTAGTATTTACTATTATAACGCAAAAACTAGATTTTAGTTAGCTCATCAATTTCCTATATGGCCGCAGCCAGAAAGCCAAACTGGCAAGATAAAGAGCAATAAGGTATAATTGGAGTTGACCTTAAAGGTGCTGCTATCAAATGAGAGTGTTTCTCCGTGAGATTTTGGGACTAATCTTCCTGGCGATAGTAATCTTTTTACTACTCCAAATCGCCGTGCAGAGCTTCATCATAGTCGGTTCCAGTATGGAGCCTGACTTTCATGACGGACAACGACTTCTAATCAATAAGGCTACTTATTTCTTCCGCGAGCCAGCAATGGGTGACGTGGTGGTATTTCACCCACCTAATAGTCGGCGAGGTGACTACATCAAGCGTATCATTGCTTTACCCGGCGATACTGTAGAGATAAAAATGGGTATGGTATATGTTAATGACTCACCGCTAGACGAACCTTATATTAAAGACCAACCCAGCTACAGCCTTTATCCCAAAACAGTCCCCGAAAACAACTATTTCGTCCTGGGTGACAATCGTAATAATAGCAACGATTCTCACAATGGATGGACAGTGCCACGCCAGAATATAGTTGGTAAAGTCTGGTTATTAATCTGGCCACCAGGTCAGTGGGGTCTGGTTGTTAACTACCCATTAGCAGAGCAACTAGCCACCCCTAAACAGGTTCCTTAAGCTTGTGTATTATTTTTAGGTTAGAGGAGGCAAGGTTGACAATAGAAAATATAGAGGAAATCTTTCGCCAGTCAGGTGCTATACTTAAGGGGCACTTCTTGCTCAATTCCGGGGTTCATTCCCCCATCTACTGGGAGAAGTTCCGAGTCCTACAATATCCAAACTATACCGAACAGCTCTGCCGTATGATTACTGACTACTTCCAGGAGCAAAAAATCCAGGTAGTAGCCGGACCCGCTACTGGCGGTATTATCCTAGCTTTTGAAGTAGCCAGACAGTTAGGCACTCGCGGCATATTTGCCGAGAAAGAAGCCACTGGGGAAAGGGCTTTTGGGCGTGGCTTTAGCATTAACCCCGGTGAACGAGTTCTTGTTGTCGATGATGTCCTCACTACCGGCAGTTCTATCCGTGAGGTTATAGCGGCAGTAACCAGACAAGAGGGTATAGTAATCGGCATCGGTGTGCTAGTTGACCGCTCTGAACAAAAGGTGGAATTCAGTATTCCCCTCTTTAGCTGTTATCGTTCTATAACTAAAACCTATCCACCAGATGATTGCCCATTGTGCGCCGCTCAAATTCCCCTGGTCAAACCTGGTAGCAGCCGAAAACCACCAAGCTAAAATAGTAAACTAATATAATCAGAATAAGACTGCTAAATCACTGAGAACTCACACTGGGATGTCCATGGCGGATCCCATAGACCTGATTGTCTTTCCCGGTTCAGCCGCGGGTAACCCCCAGGAGATAGTCGTCATAGAGGCCAAAACGGGCAAAGCCAGCCACCTTACTTCTGAACAAAGAAAAATTCGCCAGTTGGTTGAGGACGGCATGGTAAGGTGGAAATTAATTCAGCAACCCAGTGAATAAGGGCCTAATAACCCCCACAGCAATCGTTAACCTCTATTTCAGGGAGTGAGCTAGTTCAGATAGATTAGTGACACTATTGACAAATATAAGTTGATGGCTTATAATAGTTGCAAATGAGATGCATTAGTAATAAGAAAGGCAGCTGAATTGTCAGATACTAGTCGAGGGTCATTAAATGTTGCCGGACTGAGGGCTACCAACCAGCGAGCCTTGCTTCTGAAGCTTATCCGGCAGGGCAAGGGGCATCTAGATGCCGATGAACTATATCGCCGGGCGCGAGAGAAGCAACCTCGACTCAGTCTGTCTACGGTCTATCGAAGCCTACATATGTTTAAAAAACTGGGCTTGGTAGAGGAGCTTCATTTTGATGAAGCTCACCATCACTATGAGGTAAAGCCATCTGCTGAGCATCACCACCTGGTATGTCTTGGCTGTGGTAAGGTCATTGAGTTTCACAATCAGCTATCTCGTTATATAAAGAGGCACGTCGCTGAAGCCAAAGATTTCAAGATTATTGATACTGAGCTTCGGATGGCTGGCTATTGTCCCAAGTGCCGTCAGGAAAGGAAATAATTTTTTGCTAAGCTTGTTGCAAATGAGAAGCATTTGTATTCTAGTGCAGGATGACTTAAAGGTTAGTGAGGGGGATCTGCTAATGTAGGGGATTAAAAAGCACTTACTATGCTTAATTAATTAAAAGAAGCATTTATGTTGAAAGGAGAATATAACTAATGCTAGGTTCATTTTTAATTACACTAAGAGAGGGACTGGAAGCCGCCCTGATCATCGGGATTATCCTGGCCTATCTAGCCAGAACCGACAACCGCCAGGGCTTCAAACCTGTCTGGCTCGGGACTTCACTGGCGGTGCTGGTCAGCCTGATTGCCGGTGTCTTAATCTATCTTTTGGCAGGAGAGTTTACCGGCCAAGCTGAAGAAATATTCGAAGGCTTTGCTATGTTTGTTGCCGCTGGCGTCCTCACCTGGATGATATTCTGGATGCGCAAGCAGGCAGTAGATATCAAAGTTCATTTACACGCTCAGATACAATCTGTGCTTACCGGTGGCTCATCGTTGGGCCTGGTCATACTAGCCTTCGTGGTAGTGGTAAGGGAAGGCATTGAGACGGTGCTCTTCCTCTTTGCTGCCACCAGGGTAGCCGAATCACCAGCCTTGTTTGCAGTGGGAGGCTTTCTGGGACTGGCCATAGCCATAGTAATAGGCTACAGCATATATAAGGGCACCTCCAGGCTTAACCTTAGGGCGTTCTTCAATGTGACCAGCTTGATACTGATTGTATTTGCTGCTGGCTTGCTGGCTTACGGAATTCACGAGTTCATTGAGGCCGGGATTATTCCGCCCTTGGTGGACCCTGTCTGGGACATCAACCATATTCTTTCCGAAAAATCAACCTTGGGATTATTCCTGAAGGCTATCTTTGGCTATAATGGTAATCCGGCTCTGGTGGAGGTGATCGCCTACCCTATCTATCTGGCCCTGGTTCTATGGTTCTACTTCCGCCCCATCAAGGTGAGCAAAGAAAGTGAGACTCAGTTGAGACAGCATATGGCGTAGCGAGGGGGTATAGAGATGACCCTGTGGCGAAAAATATTGAACACCCTTGGCTTTAGCCAACAAGGCGGTAGCTGTCATGGAGACGGGCAGCATATAAAGGGTAATCACCTTAAAAAGGTAGGTATTGTTGGCAGTCCGAATGTGGGTAAAAGCGTGGTCTTCAATAGTCTCACCGGGGCCTACGTTACCGTCTCTAATTACCCAGGCACGACAGTAGATGTGTCAAGGGGTAAAGCGAAGATTGAAGGCGAGGAATTTGAGGTGATGGATACCCCGGGGATGTACTCCCTCTTGCCCATCACTGAAGAGGAGCGGGTAGCCAGGTCAATACTATTGGAAGAAAAACCCGAGGTAATACTGCAGGTGGTGGACGCCAAGAACCTGGAAAGAATGCTACCCTTCACCCTCCAGCTCATTGAAGCCGGGCTTCCCACCATCCTTGATCTGAACATGATGGATGAGACTGAAGCGGCCGGGATAGAAGTTGATGTCAAAAGGCTCGAGAATGAACTTGGCATCCCGGTAGTTGCCACCGTAGCCACTACCGGCCACGGCATGGCGGCTCTACGAAAGAGACTGGTAGAATATGTTAGAAGCCAAAGCCATGCCGCTTAAGTATGATAAGTTCCTGGAATCAGCTCTAAGCCGTATCGGAAATCTGCTGAAAGGCAATTATGGCATCTCCAAAAGAACAGTTGGGTTGCTTCTGCTTCAAGGAGACCCTCAGGTAAAGAGACAGGTTAGAAAGCAAGAAGCTTCAGGCTTCACGTCGATTCAAGGGATAGTGGCTGAGACTAAAGCCAATTATAACCAACCTCTAGGCTATATTATCGCCTTGAGGCGGCAGCAAGAGGCGAAGCGTATCCTGTCGACGACGGTGACCACAAGGGAGAAGTCTGGCACAGGGTTTGCCGAGAGGCTGAGCCGCGCCATGATGAATCCGGTAACTGGAGTGCCCATCCTCCTCATAGTTCTCTATTTCGGGCTATATCAATTTGTAGGGGTCTTTGGCGCTCAGACTCTGGTCGACTTCATTGAGGGCATTATTTTCGGGGAGTGGATTAACCCCTGGGTTACTGACCTGGTTGTCAGCATCATTCCCTTCAAGGTTTTTCAGGATTTATTTGTCGGCGAATATGGAGTCATCACTTTGGGGTTTACCTATACTTTTGCCCTGATACTTCCCATCGTAGGCACCTTCTTTATTGTCTTCTCTATAATTGAAGATAGTGGCTACCTCCCCAGACTGGCGATGCTCATTGACAGGGTATTCAAGGTAATCGGACTCAACGGCCGGGCGGTAATACCCATGGTGCTGGGGTTCGGCTGTGACACCATGGCGACCATTGTCACCAGAACCCAGGAGACGAGGCGGGAGAGGGTTATCACCACCCTTCTGCTGGCTTTAGCCATTCCCTGCTCGGCACAACTAGGGGTTATTTTCGCCATTTTATCCGGTAATGCATGGGCGCTCCTCATCTGGGGTGGAGTGGTAGCCCTGGTATTTTTACTGGTGGGGTATCTGGCATCTAAAGTTATCCCCGGGGAGAGACCGAGCTTCTATGTGGAGGTGCCGCCACTCAGGCTGCCAAAAATATCCAATGTGCTGGTCAAGACCTATACCCGGCTGCAATGGTACTTTTTTGAGGTTTTCCCTATTTTCATTCTGGCCAGCGTCCTGCTCTGGTTGGGAGAGCTTACCGGGATACTCGGCTTTATCACCAGAGGACTTGAACCCGTGGTTAGATTTATCGGGCTGCCTTCAGAAACCGCTATTGTCTTCCTCTACGGCTTCTTCAGGCGGGATTTCGGCGCCGCCGGGTTGTATGACCTGCATAGCTCAGGGGTGATACTTGGTGTACCACTGCTGGTGGCAGCGGTTACCCTTACCCTGTTCATCCCCTGTATTGCTCAGTTCTCGGTGATGTGGAAGGAGCGGGGAAAGAAGACGGCACTAGCCATTGCCCTCTTTATTTTCCCCTTCGCCTTTTTCGTGGGATTTATCCTTAATTTGGTACTCACCAGCCTGGGGGTGCCACTATGAAATGCCCTCTCTGTAGCTACCAATTTCAAGAAGAGGACGGTAGAGCAGCCTGTAAGGGGTGCCCGATGGCTGGGGCTTGCCACATGGTGAAGTGCCCTAACTGCGGCTATGATGTACCTACAGAACCAAGACTAATAAAGGCCCTCAAGGCCTGGAGGAGGCGAGGCAATGGAACTAGCGGAAAAAGCTGAAGAACTCCTGGAGACCCTGTGGATTCTCACTGAGGAGAGTAAGCAAACTTCTATTTCTCCGGAAGACCTAGAAGTCACTGAGGAGGAACCTGTTGAGCAATTACTCGGGGTCGGTTACATATCCCTGACTAATAGCAGGGTAAGATTAACTGATAAGGGACGACCCTTCGCCAGAAGCGTAGTTAGGAGACACCGACTGGCTGAGCGTCTACTGGCCGATGTTCTAGGCACAGGGGATATGCTCATCCACGAGAAGGCATGCAAATTTGAGCATTTGCTTGACCGAGGGCTGGACGAAAGTATCTGCAGCTTGTTAGGGCATCCTAAGGTCTGTCCCCACGGGAAGCCAATACCGCCAGGAAGGTGCTGCCAAGAGGAACAAACACAAGCACAAAAAGTTGTTGCTTCCCTTTCACAGCTAGCTCAGGGCCAAAAAGGCAAGGTAGCCTATATCTATGCACCAGAGTCGAGCCAGCTTCAGAAATTGATGGCTATGGGAATCCTTCCCGGAGCACCCATAAGCCTTATTCAGAGCTTCCCCTCTTATGTCTTTCAAGCTGGTCAAACACAGTTTGCGGTAGATAAAGATATAGCCGATGCCATCTATGTCCGCTTGGTGGGGGAGGAGACTAGCGGTGAAACAAGAGAGGAGCGGCCACATAGGCATAGGTGGGGGAGGGGTAGACTGGCACGACGCTTTAGTTCATGGTGGTCGAAGAAAAAGTAGACATCCTATGGGAATGGTTCTTCGCATTGATTTGTGGCTGGGGTAAGGTGGCTAAGTATTCTGCTGTTTGTCTTTGTTCCTGACCGTAAGGTATAATTAACCATTGTTAATCTCCTCCTTTGGGAAAGTAGAATAGTGCCTTGGTTCTATTATGTTAGCAGAATACTAGTAAGGATATTTTTCACTCTCCTGACTCGCTGGCAGGTCAAGGGTAAAGAGAATATCCCTAGCCAGGGACCTCTGCTGATTGTGGCCAACCATCTTAATCTAGCTGACCCACCTCTGCTTTTTATTAGCCTTAGCCGAAAAGCAGCATTTATGGCTAAAGAGGAGTTATTTCGTTCCAGGTTATCAAGCTACTTTATGCGCAGCTTTAGTGCCTTTCCGGTGCATAGAAGACAGATAGATAGACAGCCACTACGTCAGGCAAGGCAGATTTTAACTGAGGGTCTGGCCTTAATCATGTTCCCTGAGGGAACGCGGAGCCACAATGCTCAACTGCAGCCAGCTTTTTCTGGCTCAGCGTTAATCGCCCTGCACAGTGGTGCCCTGATTCTTCCGGTAGGTATTATCGGTACGGAAAAGATTAAGGGTATAGCCTGGTTACTGCAACGCCCTCAGATAACGGTTAATATCGGTCGCCCCTTCTGTCTGCCACCGGTCAATAGTAAATTGACCAAAGGTAAGCTTGCTGAGCTTACCAACGATATAATGGAGCATATTGCTGAGCTCCTTCCCCAAGAGTATCGGGGTAATTATAAAGGAAGTCGCCAAGTATGAGAATTGAAAAGGCGGGTGAAATAGGGTTTTGCTTTGGGGTCAAACGAGCCATTAACATCCTGGAAAATGTTGCTCGTGAGCAGGGTAGTGTGGAAACATTGGGGCCGGTAGTGCATAACCAACAGGTGCTACAAAGGCTGACTGAACTTGGGGTGAGAATAGCCAAAGATGCGAATGATATACAGGGTACCACGGTAGCCATTAGTGCTCATGGGGTGAGCCCAGAACTGGAACAAGAGATTCGGGCTCGGCATATTGATGTAATTAATACTACCTGTCCCTTTGTTCACCGAGCCCAGGTAGCTGCCAGGAGATTAGCTAGGGCAGGCTTTTTTGTCATTGTATATGGTAATGCCGACCATCCTGAGGTCAAGGGTATCCTTGGTTGGGCTAACGATAAAGGCATGGCTACCTTGAATGAGAAGTTTATAGCCAGTTTCGACTCTCTGCCTCACCGCCTAGGGGTTCTCTCTCAGACGACTCAAGTACCAACTCATTTCATCGAATTCGTCAAGAATCTTATTGATTTGGCATTTGCTAGAGACTCGGAACTGCGCGTCATTGATACTATATGTCATGATATTAGAAAACGGCAAGAAGCCGCTCTAAAACTAGCCAAAAGCGTGGACTTGATGCTGGTTATCGGTGGTCATAATAGCGCCAACAGCAATCGTCTGGCGGAGCTATGCTCCGTGGCGACTAAAACATATCTGGTGGAAACAGCCGCTGAGATTCAACCTTCCTGGCTTCAAGGTCTTAGCTATATAGGGGTAACTGCCGGTGCTTCTACGGGCGCACAGGCTATAGACGAAGTAATGACGAAGCTGGAAGCCCTGGCTTAATTACCGTGAGGAGTGTCAAAGGTGAGGTTGACAGACAACCTTTTACAACCCCATCTCTTGAGCTACTATCTCTCGATAGAAATCGGCATCACCGAAGGTAACCTCAGCCGCCTTAGCCCGCCTAGTATAGTACTGTAAGTCATGGTCCATGGTCCAACCAATGGCACCATGAATTTGGTGTGCCAGAGCCATGATGCGCTGACTAACTCCACCAACCCATGCCTTAGCAATGGCTACCTCTTGGGTGCAGGGAAGACCTTTGCTTATCATCCAGGCAGCCTGATAGGTCGAAAGTCTGGTGCCCTCAACATCGGTTAGCATATCGACGCAGTAGTGCTGGATAACTTGAAAACTGCCAATGGGACGGCCAAACTGTTTTCTCTCCTTGGCATAATCAACCGTCATCTCTAATGCCTGCTGAACACAGCCGACTGTCTCGCAGCATTTGGCAACTGCCGCTCGCTGGATTATTTTTTGCACCTCACTCCAGCCTTGGTTTAACTGTCCCAAGATATTCTCTTTGGGCACACTCACCTGATTAAAAACCACCTCACATAGCTTATCGTTGGCAATAGTCTTTAAAACTGTATAGCTTATGCCCGGGCTTTTGGTATCAACTATAAATATAGTAATCCCATCTTCACCTTTTGATTTTTCGTCAGTCCTGGCTACCACCAGCATATAATCAGCAATGTGAGCATCAGGAACAAAGAGCTTGGTGCCATTCAAAATATAGGCATTATTCTCAGCGGTGGCTCTAGTCTCAATGGCAGTGGCGTCATACCTAGCACTAGACTCAGTTAGAGCTAGCGTGAAGATTAGCTTGCCACTAGCTATCTTGGGTAAATATTCCTGCTTCTGCTCTTCGTTGCCGGCGTCAAGAATGGGTAAACCAGACAGAATCACCGTGGAGAAGTAAGGCCCAGGCAGACAAGCCCTCCCCATTTCCTCCAGGAGCACCGCCAGGTCAAGGAAGCTCATTCCTCCACCACCATACTTTTCTGGAAATACCAAGCCCATCCACCCCAACCCCACCATTTCCTGCCATAAATCTGGCGAGTAACCTAGCTCACTCTCTTCTAACTCCTTAACCACCGTTTTGGGCAATTTGTCAGTTAGAAAATCACGACCCATTTTCTTTAACATTTCCTGTTCTTCAGAGAGAGCTAAATCCATTATTATGCCTCCTACTAGTCTCGGAATTTATTGTCTTTTTTAGCTTTTAATCTCCCAGGATATTATTATTGGGTGGACAGCCCCAACTTTCTTAAAGCCACGATATTCTTTAGAATCTCCGAGGTGCCGGCTTGAAGACTATAACCCTTTGATGACAGATATGAGTGATAAGCCATACCTAGCATAGGTGTCAACTTCGATTCGGGAGTAAGTTGCCCGTAGAGTCCGGCGATCTCCATCGCGGTACCGGCCAGGCGTTGTTCAAAGGCAGTGCTATATACCTTGGACATTGCTGATTCCCAATTTGGGGCACGGCCTTCATCCATAGCTAGGGCGACTCGATACATATGTAACCGCCCAACTTCAAACTCAATTTTAAGTTGGGCCAATCTGGAGCGGATGACCGGGTCCTTAGATAATAGCTTCCCATTTCGACTGGTTTCTTTGACATATCTGATGAGGGCTTCAAACAGGGGGTAATTGCCCATCAGGCGCTCCATCCCGCTTCGTTCGTAGTCAAGCTGGTGCAGGATCTGGTAAAAGCCACGGTTTTTCTCTCCTATCAGGCGCTTCTTGGGAATACGCACACCATCAAAAAAGACCTCAGTAAAGTGCACCCCACCAGTCATGTCTACCAGCGGACGAACCGTAATTCCGGGCAAACTGCTCTCAAAAAAGAATTCGCTAATACCTTTGTGCTTGGGGGCATCCGGATCCGTTCTAGCCACCAGGTAAATCCAGTTCATTTGGTCACCGCCGCTGGTCCATACCTTCTGCCCATCAATCACATAGTCATCACCATCCTCAACGGCCCGGGTCTTAAGCGAAGCCAAGTCAGAACCAGCTTCCGGTTCGCTCATTCCCAGACCGGTATAGGTTTCGCCCCGCAAAAGCATAGGCAGTAACTCTTTCTTCTGCTCCTCAGTGCCATAGAGAAGGATGGCACCACCTACCTGGCGGTCAATATACCAGTGGCAAGCGGCTGGCGCTCCGTAGCGCAGCATCTCTCCGGTGAGGATAAGCTTGTCAATATAAGAACGCCCTTTTCCGCCATACTCTTTAGGCCAGGTTAAGCCAATCCAGCCCTTCTGCACAACCCGCTTGGTGAACTCTGGGTCGAAAGCCATTATCCAGGCATCACAGCTTGGTTGCCATAGTCCCTGCCTAATCTCTTCCTCCAGGAAGTCACGAACCTCCTGCCTGAATTTAATCTGCTCTTCAGTGAATTTAAAATCCATATTATTTCTCCTTCCCCAGCCGGTTGGTTAAGCCCCAGATTAAAAGGGTAGCTAATTCAATCTGTCCATATTGCCAGGCAGGTCACCGTTCGCGAAATACCAGCAATAGGGTGGATTTTTCCGGTAACCAGGTCGCCAACATCATTCAGACTTTCTGATTCTATAATGGCAATAACATCATAGGGCCCGGTCACCGGGTCAACCGATTTCACCCCCTCTAGCTGCTTGATTTTAGACACCACTTCCTTGGTTTTACCCACTGCGGTTTCAATTAGAACAAAAGCCTTGGCTGCCATTGAGTTCACCTCCTTTTCCCTAGACTGGTAGCTTATAGTTCCCCTGGTTACAATAATATGGGCAGTAAGGTTGCTATGGCACACAGCTATCCCGACGAACTTTCAATCCCTATTCAAGCCTCTGGGTGATAGCTCTTGAAGTATTTCGTCTGATTCAGTGCCTCCTCAAAGAGTTTATGATGTTTGTGTAAGGATTGCTTTGCCGTTCCCATCTCTTCTCTGCCTTTGATGAACATGAGGTCACGCTCGTCGTCTCCATACCTAATATTAGTGCCTAGAGTATGATAAACGATGCTTGAATCCAGACTAATAGCTCCTACTTGATTATAGGTATGACGGGTAGCAAGTTTGCCCATGACTATAGCATCCCGCGGCATGACGCATATCGCTTTGGCCAGGTTATGCACCTCTGCTTCAAGATCCTCCATGGGAACGGCTCTGGTTATTATTCCAATCGTTTCGGCTTCAACACCGCTTATCGTCCGGCCAGTAATGAGAAGTTCTCTTACCTTCTTGGCGTGACCACCCAAGAGTTCGAGGGGCATAAGGGGGAAACCTCCGAAGGCTAGCCTCTGTCCCCGGTGAGCAAATTTAGCATCCGTGGCAGCTAGCGCTATGTCGCAAGCTTCAGGTATCCACAAGCCAGCTTCTATGCACCATCCGTGAACCTGAGCCATGGTTATCTTGGTGCAAGCAAGAATTGCCCTGATAAAGCCTAATATCTGAGTGTCATCTATTATTAGCCTGTTTCTTTGGTATGGTCGGAAGGTGGAAGTGCCGCCATAGACGCGATATACCTGGTCCAAATCATAGCCAGCGGAGAAATTCTTTCCCGCACCCCTGAAGACAGCAACTTTTACGTCGGTGTCTTCATTTACCTGCTCCATAGCATCCTTTATCTCCTGAGTCATGTAGCCCCGGCCGATGTTTATGGCATTACTTTTCTCCGGTCTATTTAGGGTGATGTATACGATCTGTGGCTCTTCCTGATCTTTCTCATAACGAATGGTGCTGAATTCCAAAATTTCTCCTTTCATCCGGGATTCTAAACAATCTCCCGCTGAGAACAGAATCACGGTACTGACGATTTTTAGTATAAACGCCGGGATGAACCCTGTCAAGGATGTTTTAGCCCGTCACGAACCAGTCTAAAGACTTCAATGTTCTACAGAGAACGTGCTGTCCTAACACTACATGAGATAGGCCAATGTCTGCCAGGTTTCCTTTACGCTCAGGTATGGCATGGATTACGCCCTCCCCCTTTGAGTAGAGCAACATCGTGCTAAGCTAGGGGTCGGGAGTTCGAGCTCCCCCTGGCGCATACATCCCCTCGGCACCTCACCCTAAATGTGCTATTGCTATTGAAGCACGATGGTTACTTCTGCTGAGCGAAAAGTAACCCAACTGCAAATGTGCTGTGAGGCAAAGGGCAAGGTCTCCAGCCTGTTTTGTTTTTTATGCTTCTACTTGCGTTCAAGGTACACTTACCTTAATCACTATCCAAGGAATGGCCCTGCAAGTCCTGAAAAAGATCAGAACTCAAGCTGGGGGGGATGACCGGCGCTGACCGATTAAACAAGTCGGCATGTAATGGGGTGACGGAGATATAGCCTTGCTCTATTGCCCACACATCAGTTTGATTATCGGTAGACTTATCTATCCTGTGCCGCACCAGCCAATAGTATTTCCGTTTCCCATCATTTCCTTCCCGAACCGTGTCAATATGAGTTGCGCTAGCCAGACGGGTAACCTTGATTCCTCTGACTTCAGCTGGCGGTAGGTCAGGCAGGTTTACATTGAGGAAAACCTTGCCCGGCATGGCATTGGAGTGAAGCCATTTAACCAGCCGTGCCGCTAACCTGGCAGCAGTACTCAAGTAGTGGCTATCCCTCGCCTCTGTTGAGATAGCCAGAGCGTGAAGACTACGAAAGTAACCCTGGAGGGCAGCGGCTACCGTCCCCGAGATAAAGACGTCATCGCCCAGGTTTGCACCTTGATTTATGCCAGAAACTATCATGTCTATCTTGTCCTCAACCAGAGTGCTTAATGCCAGGATAACACAATCACTCGGGGTGCCCTCGACAGAATAAGTATCTACTTCAGGCACCACCGGTCTTATCCGGTGCACTCTTAATGGGTGATGGAGAGTTACTGCAGTACCTATGGCACTCTGCTCTCTATCTGGAGCAACAACGACTACACGGCCGATTTTCGTCAACTCCTTAACCAAGGCAAGCAATCCGTCGGTAAATACACCATCGTCATTGGTTACCAGTATTGCCATGTAACCCCCTCTTAATTTCACAGTTTATCACGGCAGGCATAGGACAGCAAATCGTTGAGAATCTGTAGTCCCGTTGGAAAAACAAGCCACATTCATTATTTGGCACCAGGGGTACCTTACTGACCGAAAAATTGACAAGTCCACAAAAATACGCTAGGATATAAGCGTAAGTGCGCATATAAACACTTAATACTATGAGATATCTAGTTAAAGCTCTCAAAGCCCTATCCGACGAGACCAGGCTCAGGATACTCAACGTGCTCCTGGAGAGGGAGTGTTGTGTTTGCGAGGTAATGCAAGCGCTGGGTATCTCACAGACCCGTGCCTCACGCAACTTGAGTGCCTTGTATGATGCTGGTTTTCTCAAGCTACGAAAAGACGGCCTCTGGTCACTATATTCAATAGACCGGCAAGGAATGCAGGATTGCTTCTCCGACTTAGTCAAGACTGTCAGCAAGACGTTAGAAGGCAACCAGATAGCGGTTCTGGATAGAGAACGCCTTAAGAAAGCTGAGCGGGTGGGACCAGGTTGTGTGCGGCGGGCGGATAGGTAAAATTTTTTATGTTGTTTAGATGCGTTAATGCGCATTTTGGTAAGAATGCTTGTGAGGTAATGATTGTCACTTACTAGAAAGGCATTATGAGTAACGTCAAACCAATGGCCACACTTAGCGGGCTTTCAGTACTCGACCGTTTCCTGACGCTCTGGATATTTCTAGCAATGGGTCTGGGTGTTGGGCTTGGGTATCTTACACCTCAAGTAGCCGATCTTATAACTTTCTTTCAGGTGGGTACCACATCTATTCCCATAGCTATAGGGCTCATCCTGATGATGTACCCGCCGCTCGCCAAGGTCAGGTACGAGGAAATGGGCCCGGTCTTCCGCAACTGGCGGGTGCTTGGGCTTTCCTTAGTGCAGAACTGGCTGATTGGCCCGGTGCTCATGTTCTTCCTGGCTATTATCTTTCTGCGAGCCTATCCCGATTACATGGTAGGGCTTATCATGATAGGGCTGGCGCGCTGTATTGCTATGGTCATCGTGTGGAATCAGTTGGCGAAAGGAGACACTGAGTATGCCGCCGGCCTAGTGGCACTCAACTCGGCCTTCCAGATAGTCTTCTTCTCAGTTTATGCATACATCTTCATAACGGTGCTGCCAGTAAGGTTCGGGCTGGAGGGAACTGCAGTACAGATCACCATCGGACAGATAGCTGAGAGCGTATTCATTTACCTGGGTATCCCCTTCTTCGGCGGCATGATTACGCGCTTTACGCTCATCAAGGCACGAGGACGTGATTGGTATGAGAACAAATTCATCCCCAGGATAAGCCCGATCACATTAGCTGCCCTTCTCTTCACCATCGTGGTAATGTTCTCCTTGAAAGGTGAAATCATCGTGCGGCTACCCCTGGATGTGATTCGCATCGCTATTCCGCTGCTTATATATTTTGTGCTTATGTTTCTTGTCTCTTTCTACATGGGTAAGAAAATAGGCGCTGACTACCCCAAGACGACAAGCATTGCCTTCACCGCTGCCAGCAACAACTTTGAGTTAGCCATTGCGGTGACCGTGGCGGTGTTCGGCATCGGTTCGGGGCAGGCCTTCGCTGCCGTCATTGGACCTCTCATTGAAGTGCCGGTACTGATAAGTCTGGTAAATGTAGCCCTCTATTTCCAGCGAAGGTATTTCCGAGAGGAGCTTGGCTAATAGACTACCTTTACTGCCCGATACCGTAGTCTCTCTCCAGAATGAATACCCATTTACACAGGAAACCGAGCAGTTTAGGTTCCCATTCTGACTCTTGCCTCACCTAACTCCTCTTAAGCGCGTCCTTTTCCTCTATTGATTGTATCATAGGGGAGATTAGGGCATCAAGGTTTAGCTTGTTGCGAAACTCCCCATTGTCTTCCCTGAGATGGTGGGGTAAAATGAGGTATGTCGGTTAGGTTGCCATCTATTGCTGGGATTGCACTCTCTATTATTGGGGGTGGTCTAATGATTATTCCTTATCTTGGTATACCTATATTATCTATCGGCTTAGCAATGGGGTTATGGGCACTAATAGGTTATCTTGTCTTTAGAAGGATGAGAAGTCTAATCGCTAAGAGATTACACGTGAAGTATCTCAGAGCTAACTTTGATGCTATTGGTATGTCAAGCCCATATATTGATTTCTATTTTAACATCCATAATTGTTTACCTTTCAAATTCAAATTGACAGGGAATCACAAAGGGGAACTATGGAATCCGAGGATAGAAGCGTGGAGGAGTAGTTGGGAGATAGATACGAAATACAAAGATGTTATTTTACCAGACGCCGACACGGAGATACGATTGCGATGGATTGTTCCACAGGGTTACAGTGGCCCTATGGCAGAGTTTGCTTTTAGGGCTACCGATAACCCACCAATTCAACACCTCACATTTGATGATATGGCTATTGAGTTAGAGAGTAAATTCCTAAAGCTCAAGAATGTTGTTGGATGGTTACAGCTATTACTTGGAATTATAGAAGTTGAGGTGCCCAACCACCATAGATTCAGCATCGTAAGAAAGGAATATCAACGTGCCAGGGGTAATGAATGAAGGAAGGAAAATCTTAGGCATGAACACATTGCCTGACAGAAGAAACTTGATTACTCAAAGCACTATGCAAAGCTTGGGCTCGGACAACGATGAGCGAAAGAAAGCAATGAACAGTTACTTTCTATAGTATATTAGAGCCATAATTAACCGGACACACGCTCTGTTTAATTTCCGTTGCGATGGCTAGAAAGGAAAACAAATGGAAGTTCGCATTACCACCCTGAGCGAATATACAGTTAACATCGGCTATGAAGAAGTTGACTCCAACATCTTTGTGAAACGAGAGGGCAAACTCTACCCAGACCCACTAGCCGATGACCTCGCCCTGATTATTGAGACCGAGCCAGGGTTAATTGTAATCCTTGGTTGTGCCCATCGTGGTATCATTAATACCCTGCGTCACGCTCAAAAACTCACTGGCCGAGAAATTATCCACACTGTTGTTGGTGGCGCTCACCTGTTCCGTGCCCCTGAAAGTCAGGTGCAAAAAACCATAATAGCCCTAAAAGAAATGGGGGTAAGCAAGCTTGGCGTTTCTCACCGCACTGGATTTTATGCTTCGGTTCGCCTCGCTCAAGAGTTCGGAGATATTTTCTTCCTGAATAATGCCGGCACCCACCTCACTTTATGCTAAAGTCAGCTGGCTAATTCCCCTACCCCAACGATGGGACAACGCCCAGCTGCTGCATCATGCCTAGGTCGTCCACATTAATCCACCGTTCTGCAATCTTACCGCCAGCGATGCGATAGATAGCGGTCACCGTCCATGTCACCTGCTTTCCGGTCGGGGGGATGCCTAGATATTCACCCTGGTGAGTGCCGCGCCCGGTAAGACGGTGCACAACCTTGTCACCCTCGGCGATTTCATCCTCCACGGTGTACTGGAGGTCTGGAAAGACAGCACGAAGCATGGCGACGCGTTGGATGATAGACTTGGGACCACGTGTCGGTAACCCCAGCGGGGGAGGATGGTAGACAAAATCATCAGCAAAAATCTGGTTGGCGAATGCCAGGTTGTCTTTTTCAACAACTCCCTCCATGAAACGGCGGACCAGAGCCTTATTCTCTTCAGACATGACTTTCCTCCTTATTATTTACGTTAGTTCCATGGCATCCAACAGACGGTACAGTTCCTGCCTGGTAACCTCATCTATCTCAGCACCAGGGTGCCGCACCTTAGCGCAGCGCAAGATACCGCGGCGTTTAAGCACCTCTTTTCGCAGGCTCAGCCCTATGCCCTCTTGAGCCTCATAGCGGATGAGCGGCAGGTAGCGATAAAACAAATCAGCCGCCTTCTCCAGTTCTCCCCGGGACACATGGTTGTATACTCTCACCAGTATCTCTGGATAAGCAAAGCCGGTCATAGTGCCACAGGCGCCGCGGCTCAGCTCCTCATACAGAAAGACTCCACCCAGTCCGCCAAAGATACCCAAGCTCTCTCCCGTGAGCTTCTTGACGGCGGTAATCTTGAGTGGCGTGGGAGGGTCCTCCAGCTTCAAGTACTTGACCTCCTCTAATTCGTGGTGCAGGCGGGCGATAAAGCTGGCAGGCATGAATACGTTACTCTGCTTGGGATAGTCTTGGGCTACTATGGGAATATTCACTGCGGAGGCAACAGCTTTGTAGTAGTTGAAAACTGCATCCAGGTTTTGTTTAGCCACAGGCGCCGGAGCCACCATCACCGCCGTAGCGCCCAGGTCTGCCGCCTGTATGCTACGCTGAACGGCTATTTCAGTCCCCGTTGCGCTGGTGCCAATGGTCACTGTTAGCCTGCTCCCGGCCTCCTTAGTAACCCTCTCAGCTACCAGCCTGCTCTCGGAATCAATAAGTCGACTGGCTTCCCCCATAACCCCCAGGCACACAACTCCCCGGCAGCCAGCCTTTACCGCCAGTTCCACCAAGCCAGATATAGATTCTTCATCCACCCTTTCCCTTTCATCGAAGGGTGTGGGCATCATAAAATGAATCCCTTCCAGTCCAGTCATGAAAGACCTCCTTCCCAATTTTTATTGCGCCAGCCCCTGGGACTGTCAACTAATACCGCTAGACGGTCCTTCGAACCGCCGTTCTCCTTCCACGCTTCCTCGCACTCCCACAGTGCCCACATAGCCTGACATGTAATCATAGAAGAAAAGACTTCGTCTGTCTACCACTAAGGATAAATTCTAAAGCTTCCTCTATTGGCAGTCAACCTGGTTATGCTTTGTGATTAATGGTACCATTGTCCCTTTCGAAGCGTAATTGGCTGCGGGAGGGGGCAGACCAATGCTTTACACACAATCGCCTCTAAATAAAACTTGACAAAGGAGACATGGAGTAGTTTAATAGACGCCAGCTTCTAACTTGACAAAGGAGACATGGAGTAGTTTAATAGACGCCAGCTTCTAACTTGACAAAGGAGACATGGAGTAGTTTAATAGACACCAACTTCTAACTTGACAAAGGAGACATGAACTGGTTTAATAGACACACCTGTTTTCGAGGATGCTGTCCAAAGAGGCTAGCTTAAGAAGGGGGGTGAGCTATGTGAAATTTAACTTGTTCCCAAGAAAGTCAAATTAAAGGGAGGAAGAATTAGTAATGAAAAAGTTGTATCTAGCAGTTGTGGTGTTACTGGTTTTGGCATTAGTTATCATTGGCTGCGCCAAACCAACACCAACACCAACACCAACACCAACTCCAACACCAACTCCAACACCAACTCCAACACCGGCACCATCACCAACAGCTCCAGCTGAACCAATTGTCCTGCGCCTCAATAGCAACTACGTAGAGGGCGGGGAAGTATTCAAGCAAATTATGTGGTTTAAGAAGTCTGTTGAAGAGCGCAGTGGCGGTCGCCTAGTGGTTGAGCCATACTGGGTCGGTGCCTTAGGTTTCAGAAGCCTGGAGGCTCTTTCAGTTCTCAGGGATGGGCTGGTGGACATAAATGAGATTGTCGGCGCCTCAAGTCAGGGCGAGGAGCCACTGGCGGCTGTCCCCAATATGCCCCTACTACTACCGGCAGGGAATGACCGAGATATCTGGGAAAGAGATGTATTCCATCCCATTTGGGAGGCGGAATTAGAGAGGGAATGGAACAGCAAAATGATATTCTATACCCCCAACTGGGTACCAATCTACTTCTTTAGCAAATTCCCTCTAACGACACCTGAGGATTTTGACGGCAAGAGGATAAGAACCTGGGGCGGAATCAATAACGATGCCGTAGAAGCAATTGGCATGCATCCGTTTACTATTGCAACCTCAGAGATTTACACCTCTTTGCAGCGTGGTATGATTGATACCGCCATCACCAGCTATGTGAGCGCTTCTGAAACCAAATTCTGGGAGGTTCTTGACTATGTCATCCGGCTGCCACTGTACCAGCATGTGCAGTGGACGGCAATAAATCTGGATGTCTTGAATGCGTTACCTGCGGACCTCCAGGAGATAATCATAACAGCTGGTTTGGATGCTACCCATCAGTGGTCTTATGAAGCGAAGTTCTGGCCGGCGAAGCTGCTCAAGATGCTTACCGACGGCGGTATGGAGGTAATAGACCCCCCAGCATCCACTATAGCGGCGTTCAAGCCGATGGTAAAGCCCGTCTACCAGGCATTTGTGGATGAAATGAATGACCCCACAGTTACTCAGCTAATGAGGGACATGGGCGCCATTGACTAAATAGCAAAGGCGAATAAGAGGATTATTCACCAACCTCTCAACATTTAATCCCTCCCTCCATAAGGGGGGAGGGATTAAATGGGGCTAAGCCCCATTTAATCCCCTTAATAAATAATTTCGATAAAGGGAGGATAGGAATAAATGATAAAGTTTCTGGAAGGATTTGCCAAGATAACGCACCGTATCTCTATAAACGCTGCCTGGGTAGGTATTGTCTCCATGTGGCTTTTAACAGCCATTATGGCCATCGAGATTATCGGCAGAACTTTCTGGAACTTTTCACTTATTTTCGGACTGGAAATATCAAAGTGGCTGCTGGTAGCTCTGGTAATGATGGGAGTAGCCTGGACGCTTAAGGCTGGAGGACATGTCAGAGTCGGCTTACTCTCTAGCCATTTCTCTCAGCGAACCCAGTATTGGATAATGGTGGTCATCTCTACCATAGGGCTGGCTGCTTTTACTTTTGTCGCTATTTACACCTTTCGGGGGTTGGTGTCTAACCTTGTGGGGACTGTCAGAGGCGAGAGCTTTATGTCCTTGCGCCTCTGGTGGGCATGGACTCCCCTTTTTATCGGTTCAGCTTTGCTTGCCTTACAGTTTGCCGGCACTCTAGCGGAGAATATCATCTCCCTGAGGTCAACACACGAACGAGGGGAAGGCTGGTCGCCGGTATGGTTTATTGGCTTAGCAGTCATATTAGTCGGTGTCGTAGGTTTCCTACTTATCTGGCCAGGAGCACCGCGGATGAGCGAGTGGCTAATCCTGACGGTGGTGCTTCTTCTCGTATTTAGTTTTATTCTCGGTAGCTTGTGGATTTTCATGGCACTAACTATAACCGGGATATTCGCGATGACTATTTTCACCCCCTACCCTATAGGGATAATGACCGCCAAGCTATTGTTCAATTCCAATTCAAGCTTCGTCCTCACTGCCCTGCCCCTCTTTATCTTTATGGGTGAGCTTCTCTTCCGCTCTGGCGCCAGCCGGCACCTTTACGACGGCATCTCCCCCTGGGTGGAGCGTGTGCCGGGAAGACTGCTACATTCCAACATATTAGCCTGCACCGTCTTCGCCGCCGTTTCTGGTTCCAGTGCCGCTACCTGCGCTACTATTGGCACCGTGGCTGTCCCGGAACTGAGAAGGCTGGGCTATGACGAAGGCATGTCGCTTGGTTCGCTGGCCGGTGCCGGCACCCTGGGCTTACTTATCCCCCCAAGCATAGTAATGATTGTCTATGGGGCAGTAACGGCGGAATCAATCGGACAACTATTCCTGGGAGGGATAATCCCTGGCTTGATGCTTTCCGCCCTGTTCATGCTTTATATTGGATTGAAAGCCATTCGTACGCCCTCTATAGCCCCACCCAGCAGGTTATTCACCTGGAGGGACAGGTGGCTAGGCTTAATAAAGCTTTCACCTATCGCTGCTGTGGTTTTACTGGTACTAGGCTTAATCTATATGGGTATTACGACACCTACCGAAGCTGGGGCAGTCGGTACTGTCGCCGCCTTTTTTACACTCATTCTCTATAGAAACATGAACTGGCGAGTGATAAAAGAAGCCTCTTGGAATGCACTCAGAACCAGCTGCATGATAATGATAATTATAGCCGCGGCTACTCTGCTGGCTTCCAGCCTGGGCTTCCTGCTAATACCCCAGTGGTTAGCCGGTATTATTGAAGCCTCCGGACTCTCCAAATACATGGTACTGGCTATTCTTGTTGTCATGTATATCTTCTTGGGATGTCTTTTTGACGGCATCTCAATGATGGTGTTAACCTTGCCCATTGTCTATCCTATGATAATAGCACTGGGTTTCAATGGTATCTGGTTTGGGGTACTATTGACAGTTCTTATTGAGACGGCGCAGATTACTCCCCCGGTTGGTTTTAACCTCTATGTTCTTCAGACCATCTCCGGGAAAAGTATCGGGATGATTGTGCGGAACACTATGCCATTTTTCTTTATATTGCTTCTTGGAGTAGTAATACTAATCATATTCCCTGACATTGTTACTTTCATTCCTAACGCGATGATAGTAGCTCGCTGAGCTCCATAGCCACCACTCTGGCAAATATCTCGGCATCGTCGTAGACAGCGCGTGTAATAGAGCTGGCTCTCAGTGAATTCCAGCGGGTTTCTGTTTTTATCAAATTACCCTTCCAGGGATATAGGAGATAGGGATTATGATTAACAAACACCCTGAGATTGCCCATACGGAAGAAAACCCTAGTCGTCGGAATACCATCTATACGCAGCCGATAGGACTCATCACCAATCCCCGAGTCCTCTATCACGACATGCTCACCCAGACCCTCTACTAGGCTTCTGCTAAGAAAAAGTGCCCGGCTTTGCCAAAAGCTGATGGCGGCTTCTTCCACGGTTGGAAAGAGGGCATAATAGATTTCCACAGTCATTTCATTGCCGTTCAGTATTAAAGTTCGACTTTCCTCAATGCTTTTCCCCATATAAAACTCACCGTGATAGAGTGTCTTCCCCTCCATATTTTCGTACAATGACCGATATCCAGGAAACTCAATGAGCGGGATGTCACGAAGGGTTTTAAAAAATGCCTGTGTCGTAAAGGTATAATCCGCTGACACAGCCTTACTGTCCAAGCTATCCTGCGACCTAACCCTGAAGTGATAAGTAGTATTTGATTGCAGCGAGTCCAGGCTAACGCTATGACTAGTAATCAAGTGCTCATTTAATGAAGTGGTTAAGCCATAACCAGTGGTCTTGCCGTACTCTACTTGACCACCACCCGGCTCGCTTGCCTTCCAGGATATAACAGCCGATGTGTCAGTAACACCTGAAACTGATATGCCCGAGATTGGAGGTGGTGTGTTATCTGATAAAGAAGGTGATGCTGCTTGAGCACACGCTCCGAGAAGAAGCAATAGTGCTATGAGTAAAACTCCTAAAATCTGTGTCTTACGCATCATTTCTCTGCTATCTATTGTACACTAGACAAATCTGCAATTCCACCTCATTCATAGGATTTAGTTCGAATCCTTACGATTGGTATGAACAGTGGGAAAACTAACCTTGATATCCTACTCTCGCCTATGATACAATCTTAAGATAGTCTTGGTGTGACGAAACGAGCACTGGAAGTCGTTCCATTTGGACCCGGCCCTGAAAGCTAATAACACTGTATGAAATATTGGAGAAAAACCCTAGATAGAGACAGACCAAAGTTCATCATCCGCGGCCGAGTTGAAGTCCTCAAGGATAGATGCAAAGAATGTGGGTTCTGCATTGAGTTTTGTCCCAAACAAGTCCTAGAGATATCCACAGAGTTCAATCGCAAAGGCTACCACCCTGTCTATGCCGCTCGCCCTAACGAATGCGTTAACTGCGGTCTGTGCGAACTCATCTGCCCTGAGTTTGCCCTTAGAGTTACCCCTGTTGAGGAAGCGGAAGCCAAGCAAGAGGAGTATCATGACTAGAAGAGGTCCACTGGTCGGTGAGTTCTTTATGAATGGTGATATAGCCTGCGCTGAAGGAGCCATAAGCGCCGGTTGTCGCTTCTTTGCCGGATACCCAATTACACCAGCCACAGAGGTTGCAGAGCGGATGGCATCACGCCTTCCCGAGGTCGAAGGTGTCTTTATTCAGATGGAGGACGAGATGGCATCGATGAATGCCATTCTCGGAGCTTCCTGGGCTGGTGTCAAGGCAATGACAGCTACATCTGGTCCTGGGTTTAGCTTAATGATGGAGAATTTTGGCTTGGGAATCATGACGGAAACCCCCTGTGTTCTAGTTAATGTCCAGCGAGCTGGCCCGTCAACCGGACTACCGACGCTGGTAGGACAGGGTGATATGATGCAGGCTCGCTGGGGCACTCACGGCTGCTACAGCATAATTGCTCTATCTCCCATCTCCCCGCAGGAGTGTTACCAGCTAACGATAAAGGCGTTTAATCTTTCCGAAAAATACCGAATACCGGTTCTTGTCATGGCGGATGAGATCGTGGGACACATGAGTGAGAAGGTGATTATACCACCACCTGAGGACATTGCAATAACTCCACGACGAAAACCTACAGTCTCACCGGAGGAATATCTGCCCTTCCAGCCCGATGCTGATCTTGTCCCTCCCATGGCCAATGCTGGAGAGGGTTACCGGTTCCATATTACCGGACTCACTCACGACGAGAAAGGATACCCGGTAATGACCGCCGAAGCACATGACAAGCTGGTCAGACGGCTGGTAGATAAGATAGAGAAGAACAAGGCAGATATTATTGAGGTTGAGGAGGACGGCATAGATAACGCCGATGTCGTCGTCTGCTCCTACGGTATCTCAGCACGTGTCTCACAGTTTGCCGTTGAGCGTGCCCGAGACGAAGGTATTAAAGTGGGTATGCTGAAGCTGGTTACGGTTTGGCCCTTCCCTGAGGATACGATTAGAAAGATTAGCCAGCGGGTCAAAGCCTTTGTCGTGCCTGAGATTAACTGTGGGCAGATTGCCCTTGAGGTGGAGCGCTGCGCTGGTGGAGCAGCCAATACTATACTCGTGCCTCACATGGGTGGTAGCACCCATCGTCCCGAAACAATCATAGACGCCATCAGGAGAGCGGTTAGATGAATCAAAACAGCGCAGAGCAGAAACACTATATTGACCAGTACCTGAGAGAGGACCGGATGCCCCATATCTGGTGCCCCGGTTGCGGGCTGGGCTCAATCCTCCACTGCTTTCTCAGCGGCTTAATCAAAAGCGGCATACCTATGGACAAGGTGGTAGTTGTTTCCGGCATCGGCTGTACCGGCCGGGCAGCCGGCTATGTAAAGCTGGACTCATTTCATACCACGCACGGTAGAGCGATACCATTTGCCACCGGGCTAAAACTAGCCAATCCAGAGCTGCATGTCGTGGTCTTTTCAGGAGACGGCGACCTCATCGCTATCGGAGGGAACCATCTGATTCATGCCGCTCGTAGAAATGTCGATATCACTGTAATATGTGTCAATAATTTCAACTATGGAATGACTGGAGGCCAGGTGGGACCTACCACACCACTGGAGGCACGAACTACCACAACTCCCCTCGGCAACTACGAACGACCTTTCAATTTGCCCTATCTGGCAGCAGCCAGTGGCGCGGTCTATGTTGTCCGCTGGACATCAATGCACGTGCGCCGGCTGGAACGAACCTTCACCGAAGCACTTTTAAAAAGAGGGCTTAGATTTATCGAAGTGATAAGCCCATGCCCCACGACATATGGCCGTAGAAACCGCCAGCCCACCGGGCTCGACCAGATGAGATACTATCGAGAAGATAGCATAATCAGGCACGATGCCGACCCCAAAGATGTGGACATTGAACTCAATGGAAAAATCATTGTGGGCAAGTTTATCGATATTGAACGTCCTACATACTCCGACCTCCAAGATGAAGTTACGCAACGGGCCTCTAGAACGAAATTACCAAAACGCGATACTTCTAGGGAGTCCACAACTGTCTCAGCGTAATTAGGATTTAGAAACTATGAAACGAGACGAGATTATATTAGGTGGTTTTGGTGGCCAGGGCATAATCCTCGCCGGCTACATAATGGGAAAGGGAGCTTCTCTTTTTGACAAGAAGAATGCAACCCATATTCAGGACTATGGTCCCGAGGCAAGGGGAGGAGCATGCTGCACTCAGGTAGTTATATCTGACGACAAAATTTCTTATCCATACATTGATAATCCGTCAGTCCTGGCGGTGATGTCGCAGGAGGCTTATACCAGATACTCCCCCAATATGCGCCAGGACACCATATTGCTTATCGATGAAAACCTTGTTAAACCAAAAAAATCAAAACATACCAGACTTTTCGCTGTTCCAGCAACGCACATCGCTCAGGAGCTGGGCAGGACAGCAATAGCTAACGTCGTAATGCTAGGATTTATCACTGCTGTCACCAAAGTAGTATCAGTGGACGCCATGAAAAAGGCTGTGCTCGAATCCGTCCCCAAGGGTACCGAAGAGTTGAATATGAAGGCCTTTGATCGTGGTTACTCTTATGGCTTGGAGAAATTAAAGACCACTGAGGGAGAGCGGAAATGAGTGGCAGGGCACTGGTAATCGGTGGTGATATCCAGGGCATTCAAACTGCTTTAGACTTGGCCGATTGTGGGATAAAGGTTACCCTAATAGAACAATCACCTTCTCTTCAGGCTAACAATGTCAAGTCTCTAGGAGAAAGCAGTCCGGGCAACAATGCTGAGTTACTACGGCTCATACCAAAACTGCTAAAAGCCGCCAATCACCCCAATATCAATATTCTCACTAATGCCAGTGTGGCGGAGGTGAAGGGCACCAAGGGCGACTTCCGGGTGACTGTAGTTCAGCAACCCCGGTATGTAAATGTGGACATCTGCACCAGTTGTGCCCGGTGCGAGCGTGAATGCCCGGTAAACATAATTCCGCTAGCTAGTGAGCCTCCCGATGGGCGTAAAGCGATCCACCAGCCTGATTACGGGCTAAAGTCGGTACCCTCTACCTATATCGTAGAGAAGAAGGGCATATCTCCCTGTACCGCCGCTTGCCCCGCTGGAATTAATGTCCAGGGCTATATTGCCTTGATTTCCGAGGGTAAGTTCGCTGAAGCGCTTGACCTGATAACGGAAGCAGTGGTCTTCCCTCGCATACTGGGGCGGGTTTGTACCCATCCCTGTGAAAGCAAGTGCACCCGCAGCCAGATAGACCACGCGGTGCCAATATGTGCTCTAAAGAGGTTTGTTGCTGACCATAATTCCACTGAGTCTTCTCTAAGACGGGCTCAAACATCGAATAATACTACCAAGCCAACCGGACCTCCCCGGGTTGCTATTATCGGCGCCGGGCCAGCCGGCCTAACAGCAGCACGTGATTTAGCCCGGCTTGGCCATCGCTCAACGGTCTTCGAAGCCCTACCAGACCCAGGCGGCATGATAGCCGCCTGCATACCTCAATTTCGATTGCCTCGTGAGGTGCTGCAAGCTGATATCGAGGATATTGCCCACCTAGATATTGAAATCAGGACTTCCACCCCAATTAGCAAGGAATTAACCCTGCACGACCTTAAGCGCCAGGGCTATGAGGCAATACTCATTGCCACCGGAGCTCATAAGAACCAGAGACTGGAAATTCCCGGCGAAGATCTAACTGGAGTTATCAATAGCCTAACTTTTCTTCAGGCAATTAACCGGAATCAGCCAATCGCTGTTGGCCAAAAGGTGGTGGTCATTGGTGGTGGATTTACTGCTATCGACTCAGCACGCACCGCTATCCGTTTGCACTGTGAGCGGGTACGTATCCTGTATCGGCGTAGCTCAGAGGAGATGCCAGCCAATCCGGAGGAGGTTGCCGAAGCACAGATAGAAGGCGTAGAAATTGAGTATCTAGTCGCCCCGGTCAGAATTATTGGCCAGCAGAGTAAGGTAGTAGGCATTGAATGCACCCGTATGAGACTGGGAGAGCCAGACAGTAGTGGGCGGCGCCGCCCAATACCCATCGAAGGTTCAGAGTTTTTTGTCGAGGCAGACACTGTAATTATCGCCGTAGGACAGAGGTCAGACCTTTCTTTTCTCCAAGGCGACCCTGCCCTGACCGAAGGGAAGAAACACATAGTTGTTGACCCCTTTACCATGTCGACTAAAACTCCCGGAGTATTCGCTGCCGGTGATGCTGCTGGCGAGCCAGGCCCAATGATTAATGCTATCGCCACCGGCCGCCGGGCAGCAGTCTCTATTGATAGATTCCTGCGAGGTGAGGAACTTAAAAAAGAGTGCTTCCTAGACAAAGTCGAGCCGGTTGAAGTAAACCTAGACGAGATATTTATTCCACCGATAGAGCACCAGTCAATGCCCTGTCTCAAATATGAGGACAGGATTGGTAACTTCAAGGAGGTTGAACTGGGGTTCACTGCAGCAAGGGCAGTTACGGAAGCGAAACGATGTTTAAACTGTGCTGTTTGCAGTGAGTGTCTGGAATGCGAACGGGCATGCGAGCTCAAAGCCATAGACCACGATGAAGCACCCAGGCAAATCGAATTTGAAGTTAGTGCTATCGTATTGGGCAGGAGCCCGGACACCAAGCAAAACGTTCCGATGTGGGATACTGAGGGAGTCGACAGTGATGCTGGTATCTACTTAATACAGTCTTCACCAGATATGGGACTATCTCCAGCCTCAGCAGTAGCCAGCAGGGTAATGGTTGACCTGGTGAAGTATCCCCAGTCAGCACGGGAAAGTGACCAGGTTAGCCGAGAAATAAGCAAAACGAGTGTCCTTGAACCAATATACGACAAAGGCAAGAACCAAGATACACTCAGCAATCTACAGCCGAGAGTGGGAATCTTTGTCTGTGATTGTGGTGGTGGTATCAGTGAAGTGGTAGATATGCCCAATGTGGTGGAGTACTGTCGGGGGCTGGATGGTACTGTCTTGAGCCACCAAGTTGGCTATGCCTGCACCGATAAGGCCATACAGGAAATAAAGGATTTAGCTCAGCAACATAGCCTCACTCATATAGTCTTAGCCGCTTGCTCTTGCTGTAACCTTGACCAGATTTGTTTCAGTTGCTCTGACCGTCGAGTCCAGTGTAAATCAAATCTGATTAGTAATAACCAGCAGGACAATATCGGCTACGAGTTTGTCAACATCAGGGAGCATTGCGCCTGGGTACACCATAGTAAACCCAAGGAGGCAACCGCCAAAGCCAAGGACATCATCAGAGCCGGGTTAGCTCGTGCCAAGGCGAGTCAGCCAATAACAAAGAGGGAAATCAATGTCGAGGGGGGCGTCCTGGTAATAGGTGATGGTTTAAGTGGGCTGCAGGCTGCTGCCGACCTAACAGCGCAGGGCTTCCAGACAATACTAATAAGAAAAGATGAGCCGACCAAGAAACTGCCCAAGGAGTTTTACCCTGTCAGAAATAATCTAGCAAGAGAACTTGCCAGTCATGGAACAATGCTGAGTGCTACTGAGCTCATCAATATTGATGGACCAATGGGTGGGTACCAGGCTTACGTTGTGCAGAGCGGGAAACCACAGCGGTTTACCGTCGGGGCAGTCGTCATCGACATGAGCGCTGGATTTGATGGACAGAAGGATAATGCCGTTGTAGAAGGGTCTGAACTCCCGCCTCTTCTGTTGAAGGCTATTAGAAACGGAAATAAATCCCTGACGGCAGGATGGTACGGTATAGAACCGGTAGTGAGTCGGTTGCCAGGGGTATTTCTATGTGGTATGGGACAAGCGGTAACGAATGTGAATGAAGCGCTGATGCAAGGCTCAGCCGCCACCAGTAAGGCATCAGTCCTACTGAACAAGGGTAAAATCGAAATATTATCGACTGTTACTAGCGTTGACCAGCAGAGATGCCGTGGCTGCGGAACATGCGAGTCTGTTTGCGGATTTGGAGCTATCACGCTCACGGAGAGAATTCCCGGCATTCTTAGTGCTCAGGTTGACGAAGGGTTATGTCAAGGGTGTGGAATATGCGTTGCCCACTGCCCCTCGGGGGCGCTCAGCCAGAGCGGTTATAGCGACCTTCAGATTTCTGCCTCACTGGAGGCAATTCTATCCTGATTTAATATGACAGATTCTAAAATGAAGCTAAGCAAATATCCAGCCACTGACTTTGAGCCTCGTATTGTGGGCTTTGTCTGTAATTGGGGCGCCTATAGCGGCGTAGAAATGGCAGGGGTAAACAAGAGAGAGTATCCTGCCAGCGTTAAGTTGGTCAAGGTAATGTGCCTCGGACGTTTGCATCTCGGTCTTGTGCTCAAGGCGTTCGAACTGGGAGCCGATGGTGTTATGCTCCTGGGCTGCCCACCAGATGACTGTTACTATGAGTCTGGGATGGAAAAGACGAAAGAATTATTCACTCAGGCAAGAAAGGTACTACACCTGCTAGGCATTGACCCAAAAAGACTGGCTTTAGTGGAAGTGCCCCTGGGTAGAGGCGACATTTTAGCCAATAGGGTTTCCGCCTTTGTGAAACGAATCGAAAGAGCTGTCTCAAGTCCGCTGCGCTCGAATGCAGCAGCCGCGACTCAGCTTGAGAAAGGGTTGGTTGGTTGTCAGAAATCAGTCAGATAATTACTAATACCAGAGCGTACTCATGCCTAGACTGCGGTAAGTGTACTGTCGTCTGCCCTATCTCACAGTATGACCCGGACTATTCACCAAGAATGTTCGTCTACAACACACTCTGCAGAAGCGGGGCTGAGCTATTGAGGAACCGTCAGCTTTGGTCATGCCTCACCTGCTCCATGTGCGAGGAAAGATGCCAGTCTGGGGTTCAGTATACCGAGCTTATCAAGCTGCTGAGGGCAGAGGCTCATGGTCTGGGAGAGGCGGGCCAATGTACGCACGGCGGTGCCTTGCAATCCCTAATGCACATAATGACTGCTGACCGCCTGAGTCAGAATCGTCTTGGGTGGGTGGGTAAGAGTCTTAAAACGGCTACTGAGGCTGAGACGTTATATTTCGTTGGTTGCCAGCCTTACTTTGATGTTCTTTTCGCTGACATCGGGGTGAAGACGCTCGACATCGCTAAAGGTGCTGTGAAACTTCTCAATCGTTTGGACATCGTACCGGCGCTTATGCCCAACGAACGCTGTTGCGGACACGACCTGCTCTGGGCAGGAGATACAGAGCATTTTGCCAGGCTGGCAGAACACAACCTGAAAGAGATAAGTAAAACCAAAGCCAAGCAGGTGGTAACCACCTGCCCGGAGTGTTATTTAACCCTGAAGGTCGAATATCCACGCCATTTCGGAAATCTGGACTTTGAGGTAGTTCACATATCCCAGCTTCTAGCCGAGAGCATAGCTGACGGCAAGCTTAAATTCCGCAGCTCAACAAAGAAGATTACCTACCATGACCCATGTCGGCTAGCAAGATTCTCAGGTATCTATGATGAGCCACGGACGGTAATAAATGCCATACCCGGATTGAAGCTAGTAGAGATGCCCCGGAACCGGGCGAGTGCCCTTTGCTGTGGCACTCAAGCCTGGATGAACTGTGGCACCATAAATAAACAGATTCAGACGGAACGTTTAAGGGAAGCCAGTGCTACGGGAGCTGAGGTTCTATTAACATCGTGCCCAAAGTGTCAGATTCACTTCAAATGTGCCCTGCATGACGGTAAGCTCGGAGAAGAGCTGGGGATATCAATTGAGGACGTAACCAGTTTAGCTGCCAAGGTACTGACTGTCCAGGAGGTATTCGAATGACCGATGATAGTCTGAGGATAGGTGTCTTTGTCTGCGAGTGCGGCATGAACATCGCTGGCTTCATCGACTGCGAGGAGGTGCGGCAGTATGCGGAGGGGCTGGATGGCGTAGCTGTTTCAACACTTAACCGGTATACCTGCGCTGCCCCCGGGCAGGAGGAGATAAAGAAGTACATTCAAGAGCACGCGCTCAACCGTGTCGTCGTTGCTTCATGTTCGCCCCGCCTGCATGAACCAACCTTTCGTAATTGTGTGTCTGAGGCGGGGCTTAATCCCTACCTGTTTGAGATGGCTAATATCAGAGAGCAGTGCAGCTGGGTGCACTCCACTAATCGTGAAGCCGCCACCCAGAAGGCCAAAGACATCGTTAGAATAGCGGTCGCCCGGGCACGCCTCCTCAAACCGCAAGTGGAGAGGGAGATTCCCGTCACTGATGCCGTTCTGGTGATTGGAGGTGGTATCGCCGGGATTCAAACATCCCTTGACCTAGCTGATGCCGGTCATATGGTCTATCTGGTTGAAAAGCAACCCAGTATCGGCGGCATGATGGCTCAACTCGATAAAACCTTCCCCACTATGGACTGCTCCATATGAATACTCGGTCCTAAGATGACGGATGTCGGTCGACATCCACGAATTAAGTTGATGACCCTGAGCGAGGTTAAGGATGTCTCCGGGTATATCGGCAATTTCAGAGTCAAGGTGCACAAGAAGGCGCGCTATGTTAACGAAAACGAGTGTACCGCCTGCGGTGAGTGCATCGATATATGCCCAGTAACGAAACCAGATGAACACCAGGCGGGTTTCTCCACCAAGAGGGCAATATATATACCCTTTCCCCAGGCAATTCCACCATCTTATGTGATAAATATGGACGAGTGTCTTGGTAACACCCCGATTGCCTGCGGTAAATGCCTGGAGAAATGCGATAAAAAGTGCATCGATTTCGACATGCAGGAAGAAGTTATCGAGCTCGAAGTGGGGGCCATCATAATCGCCACCGGTATGGATGTCTATGACCCCACCGAGCTTGATGAATATGGCTATACTAAGTTCGAGAATGTGGTTACCAGCCTGGAGTTCGAGCGGCTCATCTGTGCTGAAGGGCCCACTCATGGTCATTTTATAAGGCCTAGTGATGGGAAACCCCCAAAGCATATCGGGTTCGTTCAGTGCGTCGGCTCACGAGCTTACAAGCGTGGGCATCCATACTGTAGCAATGTGTGTTGCATGAATACAATAAAGGACAGTTTGCTGCTCAAGGAGCATTACCCCGATACTGAAATCTCTGTCTTCTACATTGACATACGCGCTTTTGGCAAGGGTTTTGAGGACTTGCTTAACCGGAGTAAGAAAGCGGGGATAAGGTATATACGTGGCTTACCTGGGCAAATTACAGAAGACTCTGATACTGGAAACCTTTGGCTCAAGGTAGAAAATACCACTACCGGACGTATCGAGGAGTTTGAGCTTGATATGGTGGTACTATCGGTTGGGTTAGAGCCTCGGCGCGACGGTGAACAACTCAGGCATCTTTTGGCTCTCCCCCAGACAAGTGATGGTTTTCTTGCCGAGTGTCACCCCAAACTGATGCCGGTAGATACCCCAACACGAGGCATATTCCTGGCTGGTTGCATTGAGGCACCCAAAGACATCAAGGATAGTGTGACTCAGGCAAGTGCATCTGCGGCACGAGCTGGAGTTATCTTGAGTGCCGACCACATCAAATTAGAGGCAGTTACAGCCGTTGTCGACAAGGAAATGTGTACCTGCTGTGAGGTCTGCATACAAGTATGCCCCTATGGAGCCATTACTGCTAGCCGTAGCCAGAAAATACCCGCTGAGGTCACCGAGGCTATGTGCCGTGGGTGCGGTGCCTGCGCTGCCGAGTGCCAGTTCGGGGCTATAAGCATACGCCACTTTGATGACGAACAGTATATGGCTCAAATCGAGGCGGTCTCAGAAGAGCATCCCGAAGACAAAATAGTCGTCTTTGCCTGCAACTGGTGCTCCTACGCCGCAAGCGATTTAGCCGGCACATCCCGTCTCCAGTATCCACCCAGCACCCGGATTATACGCACTATGTGCAGTGCGCGAGTGGACGAGAAATTCATTCTGCAGGCATTCAAGCTTGGCGCTCCGATAGTCCTGGTCTCCGGCTGCCACTTTGTCGACTGCCACTACATCGATGCTAACCGTTCGACACTGCGGCGCATGGACCGGTTATGGAACAGGCTAGAGCGACTTGGAATCAGGCCAGAGAGACTGCAACTGGAATGGATGAGCGCCGCCGAGGGTCAGAGGTTTGCCCAGGTGATGACCGAGATCGAAGAAATGAGAGCCAAGGTTACCAGAGACGAAATCGAAGACACCAAAAAGATTCTTGAAGAGTATGAGCGCAAGAAGAAAGGCACGCCGCGCTCTTAGGAACCTCGACCTGGACTAATTTGAAGTGCAACTAAAACGGGAGTAAATATGGCAAAGCAAGCAAAACTAAAGTGCCTACGCTGTGGTTATGAATACATGTCTCCTCCGTCCGAGCATCCAGAACTGGAGGAGAGAACTTGCTCCCGCTGCCGCAGCAATAGCGTACGGCTGCTCCGAGACGAGAAAAGGAGTAAAGATTGACCGGTAACGGCTGAAACACAGCAACAACATTATGATGCCTTGTCTGATAAAGACTAATCCATATGGTACGACGCTGTGATATAATATTCGAGGCAAGGCCGACTGAGACCTAACCTCAGGCCCAAATAAAAATAAGTGGAGGAACTTTATGAAGAGTATAGGCATGACAAAAGAGGATTTTATGCAGAAGGCCTATGATTTGGCTGCTTACAATGAAGCGGTGTTTAAAGGTTGCTCCCAGGCTGTGGTAGCAGCCTTCCAGGATTTGCTTGGACTAAAAGATATCCTGGCACTGAAGGCGGCAAGCGGCTTTGCCGGAGGTCTTGGTCGTCAAGGAGCCGCATGCGGGGCCTTGCTGGGAGGAGGTTCATGAGAGGCTACTCGCTATGGGCGTGAAGCACATCCATACCCATATCTGCGGTGAGCAAAATCTGAACTTGCCATACTGGTCGCAGGTACCCATGGGAGAGCCAGGTATCATCAGCTTCGGCCATGAGGTCGACCTTGACACGGCATCCCGATACTTCCCCAATGACATTATCATGGGCAATGTCGAGCCGACGGTCATTCAGGAAGGGACACCGGAAGAAGTCTATGAGCTTAGCAGGATATGTATCGAGAAGGGGAAAAAGCATTCTGGGGGCTTTGTGCTGGCTCCGGGCTGTGAGCTTCCACCCAAGGCGCCGCCGTATAACGTATGGATGATGAGGAAGGCAATCAATGACTTCGGCTGGTATGAATAACAGGCCAGTGGTAGTAACATGGCTCACCGCCTATCGGCCAGGCCTAGAGTTCCAGTGGGAGTACAGACCTATTGCTACCAATGGGAGACGCATCAGGTAGATGACACGAACAGTGGTTAACCCTGGCATTTGTGGCCGGACCGTTACCGTAGAGGTTGCCACGGTAGGCAAACGAAGGGTTAAGGTTGATATTATCAGCGACTGCGAAGTGGTGACCAAGATGGGTGAATCACTGTCAGAGTTGGACCAGTGGGATGCCTTGAAGCCGCTTCTACACTCTGAGGTTTACAAAAGCGCCTCCGGGTGTTGCCTCCATGCCTCTTGTCCTGTGCCCATGGCCATCCTTAAGGCAGTCGAGATAGAAGCTGGACTTGCATTGCCTCGACCTGTTCTCGTTCGCTTCGAGACTACAGAGCGATGATAGTGTGCTACCTATATCGGAGTGAAGATGCTATGCCAGCAATGGGAAAATCATGTACCATGTATTATATATTCCATGCTAATACTTGTGGAGGCAAATTGAAAAGGAGGAAAAGAAATGGCCTCATCAGATGAGAGAACCAAGGAAATATTGCAAGAGCTTCACGAAGCAGTGGTACACTATGATGAAGACGCAACCGCAAAGTGGGCCCAGATTGCCCTAGATGAAGCCGTAGACCCTTTCATTGCTACTATGGATGGTCTGGCTGATGGAATGATAGAGGTGGGTGACTTATATAACAGAAAGGAATACTTTGTGCCGGAACTCCTGTTGTGCGCCGATGCACTATATGCTGGACTGGATATTCTGAGGTCAGCCATCAAGGCCTCGGGAAGAGAATCTAAGGTGAAAGGTTCAATAGTCCTCGGTGTGGTTGAAGGCGATGTTCATGACATCGGCAAGAATCTGGTCAAGATGATGTTTGATGTGGCTGGGTGGACTGTCTACGATTTGGGAAAGGACGTACCTCTTGATAGGTTCATAGAGGAGCAAGTAAGAACTGATTCTGATATAGTGGGCCTCTCAGCCATGATGACGACCAGCATGCTGGCTATGCCGGTAGTTATCAAGAAGTTACGGGAGAAAAATCCCAACGTCCGCATCTTACTAGGCGGTGCCCCTATAAACCCAGATACCGTGGAAAAGTATGGTGCCGACGGGTACGCTAAGAGCGCCGGCACTGCTGTTGATGAAGCAATGAAACTAATTCAAATGCTGAAGAAAGAGGAGCTTGGCAGATAAAATTAGGCCCCAGAATACAATGCCTAGATGATGACGAAAACACTCGATAACTTTAGCTTGTATGGAGTAGCAGCCTAATTCGGCAACAGACCGAGACCACAGAGCACAAGTGATATTCTATTAAACATACAAACTGAAAGGGAAGGAACTGTGCCAAAAAGCGGAACCCAAAAATATACGGTCATTTTTCAGCCATCGGGCCGCAGGGGCTACATTGATGAAGGAAAAACTATCAAGGAGGCCTCCGTAGAGCTAGGTGTTGACATAGAAGGCATCTGCGGTAACAAAGCTACCTGCGGCAAGTGCAAGGTCAGGATTGAGGAAGGGTTCTTCGAGAAATACGGCGTCGCATCACGGATGGAATGTCTCTCCCCAATAGGCGAGTCAGAAAGGAAATTTATCAACGCACAACAGGAGCGGGATGGCTACCGGCTGGCGTGTCAAGTTAGAATCCATGGTGAGGCTGTAGTCTTCGTCCCTGAGGCAAGTCGCGCCGGGAAACAAATCGTACGCAAAGCGGCGAGAGAGATAGCCATCGAGGTGAAGCCGGCAGTAAGGAAATACTATGTGGAGCTAATGAAGGCTACCCTGCATGACACGCTGGGCGACTGGGAGCGTCTGCAGGCAGAACTTAGTAGCCAGTTTAGCCTAACCAAACTCGCCATTGACTACCAGGTGCTGCTGAGTTTGCAAGAGGTGGTACGCCGGGGCGATTGGAAGATAACCGTATCGGTGTGGATGAATAGAGAGGTCATCAGGGTAGAGCCGGAGCTTGTGGAAAAGGGTTATGGTTTAGCTGTAGATGTAGGTACAACCACAGTGGCTGGCTATCTCTGCGACCTGGACAGCAGTACCGTGGTAGCTACTGAGGCCATCATGAATCCACAAATGACTTACGGCGAAGACGTAATGTCCCGCATTACCTACTGCATGGTCAATAAAAACGGCTTGGAACTTATGAACCGGGCGATTATTAAGTGTATCAACGAACTTGCCGGGCGAGCTGCCGCTCAGGCACACATTAAGCGGCAGGGCATCATTGACATGACGATTGTCGGCAATACTTGTATGCACCACCTTTTGCTTAACATCGACCCCCAGTACATTGGTCGGTCTCCTTTCCCACCGGCCATTCACCACTCACTAGATATCAAAGCTAGAGACTTGGGGCTCAAGATATCTCCGGCGGCTTACGTCCATGTCCTCCCTATCGAGGCTGGTTTCGTAGGGGCTGATAATGTAGGGGTACTCATCGCTGAGACACCCTACCAGCAGGATAGCATAGAGCTTGTCATTGATATCGGCACCAATGGCGAGCTTATCTTGGGCAACCGACAGAAACTCGTCTCTTCCTCCTGTGCTACCGGACCAGCCTTCGAGGGAGCTGAGATAAAACACGGAATGCGCGCTGCCGTGGGGGCTATCGAGAAGATAGAGATAGATAAGGACACTAAGGAGGTGCGCTTCAAAGTTATCGGTAGGGAGGACTGGAGCCCGGACTTGGAGAATATCGAGGCCAAGGGTATCTGCGGCTCAGGAATAATTGATGTCGTGCCCCAATTGTTCATGGCAGGAATTATCGACCACACGGGACGTTTTAATAAAGATTTGAAGACGCCTCGTCTGCGTGTTACCGAGGGTGGGCCAGAATTCGTCATCGCCTGGACAAATGAAACCTCCATCGGCCAAGATATCGTAATCTGCCAAGATGACGTAAGGAATATCCAGCTAGCTAAAGCGGCAATGTATGCCGGAGCCAAAATCATGATGCGTCATTTAGGTATAGATAAACTGGACAAGGTCATTCTGGCTGGAGCCTTTGGCAGTTACATCGATAAAGAATCAGCCGCCTGCTTAGGACTTTTCCCCGACTGCGATTTGGAGAACATTTATGCTGTGGGTAATGCCGCCGGGGATGGAGCGCGCATAGCTCTCCTCAATGTGGATAAGAGAATAGAAGCTGACGAAATTGCAAGACAGGTGAAATATGTAGAATTAACTGTGGAGCCGGACTTTGACAAGGTTTTTTACCAGGCTATGTGGCTGCCTCATATGAAGGATACTTTCCCTCACTTAAATCATCTTCTCCCTGAAAAGATATCGAAGGAAGCTTGAGAAAGGGGATACCTTGTTACATGCTTAAGTACGACTTGGAACAGAAGGTATGCACTATTGGCAACATCAAAGTGGGTGGCCAACCGGCAGAGAACGCCCCACTCCTAATCGGCAACATGTTCCAGAAGGGAGACACGCTCATTGATAGCCGGAAGGAGCGCCAGTTCAACAAGAAGGAAGCTCAGGAGCGGATCCAGGAGATGGAGCGCCTTTCCCAGGAGACAGGTGTACCGGGCATGGTAGCCCTGGTTGCCAATACGCCAGACGAGATGAAGGCTTATGTGGATTTTTTCATCAGCGTGACCGACATGCCTTTTGCCATTGACATATGGGTACAGAAGACAAGAGTAGCGGCAGCCCGCTACATAGCTGAGCTAGGGCTACAGGACCACCTACTTTACAACAGCATCACTCCCTGGGATGAGGACATCCCCGGCCAGGTGGCAGAACTCAAGGAACTGGGTATAAAGCACGTGGTAGTACAGGCCTTCGATATGGAGGACAAAGGGCCCAATGGAAGAATCAAGTCGCTTCAAAGGATGCTACCCATGGTAGAGAAGGGGAATTTCGAGAGCATCTTGGTAGACACTGCAGTCATGAGTTTACCCTTTACCGCCTTCTCCTTGGTAGCCAATCGTCTTATCAAACGGAAATTTGGACTACCGGTAGGCTGTGCTCCCTCCAATGGCACCTACATGTGGAGGAAATCTGTGGGAATGGAGGGCAGAAGTAAGTTTCCAGCTGTGGATGCGGCTATAGAGGCGATAACCGCTATGGGAAGTGACTTTATTTTCTATGGTCCCATGACCGGTACCAACCGGGTCTTTCCTGCGGTGGCTGCGGCAGCTAGCCTGCTAGCTACCTTAGCTTATACGGAAGGCAACCCCTTACCCAGCCAGCCACACCCCCTGAATTTGCTCTTCCCTGAGGCAGTGGAGCAGCTACTAAAAGGGGAAAGAAAGGAATAATATGGCGACAGAACTTAATTCTAAAGAGCGCGTCCTTAAACTTTTTAGGAAGGAAAAGATAGACCGTGTTCCTGTTTTCAGTGGCATGGGGAATGTGACAGTGCACGGGCTTAAGAAATATGGCTGGAAATTTGCTGATATTCATGTGGACGCACATAAAATGGCAGCTATGGCTGCATCCACATTCCAAATATTTGGCTTTGAGTGTGCGGTAGCTCCCTTCGATATGGGAGTCGAGGCTGAAGCCCTGGGTGCCGGGGTTAACTTTTACCCCCACCGCACCGATATTGTCTATCCTACCATATCCGAAAAAGTAGCGGAGAAGGTGAAGGACCTGAATATCCAGGTACCATCGAATTTAGCCAACAAAGGAAGGATACCATTAGTAACAGAAGCAATTCACTATTTGAAAGAGGAAGTAGGTGACCAGGTAGCCATAGGTTCCTGGGTTTTGGGCCCCTATACCCTAGCCGGGCAGCTTGTCGATATTGGCGACCTGGCTAAGATGGCGTTTAAGAGGACAGATATGGTAGACAAGGTGCTGCATACTCTAGCTGGGGTGCTCATCGAGATCTGCAAGATTTATAGAGAAGCCGGTGCTGACTATTTGACTATCCGTGAGATGGGAGCCGGAACAGATATACTAAGCCCACGTATGTTTAAAATTCTAATACGGCCTCATCTGGAGCGAATCTTCAGCGCCATAGAGTCACCCAACGTCCTACACCTATGTGGTGATACCGATAGCATTGTTGACCAGATGGGCTGCTGCGGGGCTGATGCCATCAGCATAGAGCAAAAGAACCATGTGGCTGAATCTCGAGAGAAGCTGGGGCCTGATATGCTCATCTTTGGGAACATCGACTCCTACGAAGTGATGGTAGCCGGGAAACCAGAAGATGTCGATAACGCCGTAAAAGAGGCTATCGCTAATGGTGTCAATGCCATATGGCCCGGATGTGATATCTGGCCAACTGTACCTCGGGAGAACATGGAGGCACTAATGACAGCGACGAAGAAATATGGTAAGCTTCGGTGCTAGCCGCTAAGGCCTGCCGACAATTGCAGCCGCGGCTAACACCTTTCAGCCTACTGGCTTAGCACATTTAGAGAGTTCACCCCAGCTCTTAACGACGGATTTCTCTCCGTATAGAAAGGAATGAAGATAATCCAAAGAAAACTTATGGAGAAGGTTTAACCTCATGGAGCTTAAACAAGACAGGATGACACACCAGGAGCGTATACATGCACTGCTCAATTACCAGAAGCCAGATCGGGTGCCTATTTTCGCCCTGGGTGCTGCCTTTTACATGATCAATTGCGGCTACACCCTTACCGAGCTGCAAACTGACCCGCAGAAGTTTTGGAATGCGCTTCGATGGACCTGCGAACAGTATGGCTTTGAACCATTATGGCAGTATGTGGCTCACACTGTTTTGGGGAGCTGGGACTTCGGGGCAAGCATGAAAATGCCGGACAGCCCCTTCGCCATGGCGGTAGCAGTAGACACCACTGCTGTGAAGACGGAGGACGATGTCTGGAATCTGAAATTGCCCGACCCAAAAACAGCCGGTGCCATTCCCAAGCGCATGGAATTCTCCAGGCTTCAAGACGAAGCTGGCTGGCCCATCACATTCCAAGCACGCTCGCCCTTCACTATGGCAGCCGATATCTGTGGTTTGGAACAGTTCGCCAGATGGCTGATGAAGAAGCCTCAATTATGCGACAGGCTTATGCAGATAGCCCTGGAGCATACTCTTAATGTACTGCAGTACTGGGTAGATACCTTCGGTGCCGAGAAGATAGCCTACTACATGAGTTCGCCTAGCGAGGCCAATCAGCTCTTTTCGCCCAGGCACATCCGGGAGCATGCTCTTCCCTATCATCAGGAGTTCCACCAAAGGATACGGACTATGGGCGTCAATCAGTTTATGTTTCACATCTGCGGTGAGCAGAACTTAAACCTACCCTACTTAGCAGAGTTTGCCTCAAGTGCAGATGGCTGGCCGCATCCCAGCATCCTCACCTTCGGGTATGAGGTCGACCTTACGGACGCTGCCAACCACTTCCCCGACGACATTATCATGGGGAACGTCGAGCCAGCGATTATTCAGGCTGGCACGCCTCAGCAAGTGTACGAGCACAGCAGGATATGCATTGAGAAAGGAAAGAATATCCGTGGCGGTTTCATTCTGGCTCCAGGCTGTGGAATGCCACCCAAGTCACCACCGTATAATGTATGGATGATGACAAAGGCAGTCAACGATTTCGGTTGGTATGAGTAACGAGCTCGGGGAACAGAAGTATCTATTCCCTAAGCTGAATTGAATTTGTGTTTCGGGAGGTAACATGTTTGACTATTCCACCTTGATTCAAGCGGTAGTGGCGGGCGACCACATCAAGAGTGTGGAGCTAGCCAATAAGGCACTCAAAGATGGGGTCAGCCCACAAGACATTGTGAGTTCGGGACTTCAAGCTGGTATGCGCCTCGTCGGTGATAAGTTCAGCGCCGGGGATTTCTTTGTTCCTGATATGCTGCTGGCAGCTCGGGCAGTAAGTCGAACCATGGAAGTACTACGGCCCCACCTCTCGGCTTCGGATATGCCTATCCTGGGAAAGGTAGTTATTGGTACGGTCTTTGGCGATATCCACGACATCGGCAAAAATCTGGTAACTATGTTTCTGCGGGGTGTCGGGTTTGAGGTTTTCGACCTGGGTATCAATGTTCCCACCGACAGCTTTGTCAGGGCAGTGAAGGAGTATAATCCGGATATCCTGGGTATATCGGCTTTGATTACCACGACCATGCTTGGTATAGGAGATGTCATCAAGGCTCTTGAGGTAGCAGAGTTACGCTCCAGAGTGAAGGTGATCGTGGGTGGCGCACCGGTAACGCAACGTTTTGCTGAGCATATAGGAGCCGACGGCTATAGTGCTGATGGTGGCAGCGCCATCAAACTGTGTCACAATTTAGTGGGGAAATGAGGTCAACTACGTTGGATACGAGGAGGAGTCAATGGCAATTACCCAGAAACAAAGGATTTTGGCAGCGGCACGTAAACAACCGCTAGATAAGCTCCCCTTTGGGGCACGGATTGATGTCTGGTATAACTATCACTCCGGGCATGATACGCTTCCAGAGAAGTACCGGGGCTGGAATATCTCTGACATTTTACGAGACCAAAATGCCGGAGTCGAGCTACGCCACAGCTATATATGGAAGGTTGAATATCGAGATACCGAGGTAGTCGTCCACGAAGACCCCCCTTTCACCACCACCGAGTATAGAACGCCAAAGGGCACAGTGAGTATGAAGACGATGTTCACACCGCAAGAAGGCCCGTGGACTCCTTATGAATTAGAACTGCCGTTCAAGAGCGCTGACGATTATCCCGTAATCGAGCATCTCCTAGAAAACACCGTGCTGGTCCCCTACTTAGACGATTATCTCAAAAAGGTGGAGATGGTTGGGGAGAATGGTATTGTAATTTGCTCGGCGCCGGAATATTCACCGATGCAGGAGATTATGCGCCGCATCATGGGCTATGAGATGTTCTTCTTCGAGCTTAATGACCACCCCAGTAAGGTGGAGCACCTCTACGAACTAATGAAGGAAGTGGTATGGCAAAAGCTCAAAATACTCGCCGAGTCGCCGGTGGAGCTTCCTATGGTGTGCGGCAACTGGAGTGATGATATCCATACACCGGTGTTCAGGAAGTATTTTGTACCCTGGCTTCAGGAAGTAGGTGAATTCCTGCACTCTAAGGGTAAACTGACACTGGCTCATATCGACGGGGAGATGAAAAGGCTCATCCCCATGTTTCTGGAGACTGGCATTGATATAGCTGAGGCATGGAGCCCAGCACCGATGACTTCCGTTACCACCGCTGAGTTGAGAAAGACCTGGGGTGATAAGGTGACTATCTGGGGTGGAGTGCCGGCGATACTATTTGAACCGCAATATAGCGATGAGGAATTTGACGCCTATATTAAGAATCTTTTCAAGGAAATAGCCCCCGGGTATAACTTTATTGTCGGCATGGGAGACAATTTAGCCTTCGATGGCAAAATCGAACGAGTCGGCAGGGTAGCTGAGCTCATAGATAAATATGGTCGCCTTCCCATTGAGATTTAAACTGAGCTTTGTAGATGCTTCAGGAGGAACTGACGTTATCTTACCCAGTGACAGATAGCGACCTTCTTGCCCCCTCTAACATGATGAGGCTAAGTTTAATCAGTAGCCTCAAGTTTGTTCAATTAGCGGAGGTGCGAAAATGGACAAGGTGCAGCCAATCTCCTATACTGCTACGACTACCTCCTAAGGAAGCTCTGCCTCTCATCAGGCTTAGGAGAGAAATTAGAGCCATCACCATAGCCGACCAAAAGGAAAAGCGCGCACAAAGGTTTTACCTTTCGTACACCTCGGCCAAAGGATAGGGAAATGATTATTCTTTTAAGGGGCGGAGCCCCTTAAACCCCCATTGGTGAACAACCTTATTGCCAATAGTCTATTCCTACAAAGGAGCAGAGGAAGGATAATAAAAAGAGGGGCTGACGCCCCTCTTAGTGAGCAGAGAAAGATTTTTGATTGGGCTTTGCCCCTCCAATCTACCTTTGATAAACGGTTTTGTTCGTGATGGGGATAGGGTTACTAATTAACAAAGGAGTGTGGGAAACAGGTTTAAAAGGGTAGAGTCCTTCAATCTACCCTTGATAAACGGCCTTTGATAAGGTTAAGATTGTAAAAATGAAGTCTATTCTAGTTCATAGCTGTTGTGCCCACTGTGCTGCCTACACCGTTGATTACTGGCGACAGCAGGGGTACGAGGTCACTACCCTGTGGTATAACCCTAATATTCACCCCTATATGGAGCACCAGCACCGACTTGAGGCAATGCAGTCTCTGGCTCAAGAGATGAATTTGCCACTGATAGTGACTGAAGGTTATGGCATAATTGACTACTTTCGCCAGGTGGTAGGACATGAAGCCGACCGCTGCCAGTATTGCTTCCGGCTTCGCCTGTCAAAAACGGCGGAGACTGCCCGCCAGATGGGCTCTGACGCCTTCACCACTACCCTGCTGATTAGCCCCCATCAGAAGCATGACCTCTTACGGGAAATTGGCAATGAACTGGATAAAGAAAAGGGTGTAGAATTTCTGTATACTGACCTCAGGAAACACTACTCCGATAGCCGACGGATGACCAAGGGACGAGACCTGCACCGACAGCAATACTGTGGCTGTGTTTATAGCGAGTGGGAACGCTACGCCAATATAGTAATAGAATGAGCGTTATATCGGGATTGATGCCACCAGAAGTTCACCCTGAGCTGTAAGACATACAAGCCGGCAGAGGGATGCGGACAAGCTAAAGGGGAACCCCATGTTGAGGCTCCCCTACTTTTGGTATCTGCACTGTTTGCAGAGTGAATTAATCAGCTAGCCTATGCAGCCTTGGCCAGTGTAGCCCTTTCAGGACATGGAAGTGGCGTAAAGCACGTGAAAACGGACCTAGAGCCTCTGGCTTCTGCTGCCACCACTCCTTGATTTCGTCGGCCTCCTCTTGAGTAAGGTACCCCTTTTCTGCCACGGCTTTATTAAGCGCCCTGATAAAAGCCTCTTGCCTCATCTCTTGCTGTGCCTGCTCAAAGGCATCGAGCAGGTCGTCCTGAGGAATGTCTAAAATCTCGGCAACCCTAGCTAGCAGACCTTTTGCCTCTACTTCTGGCGTCGGCGTGGGCTCTTCCTGTGCCATCACCATCGCTGTGCCACCCACTGTCAGCAAGAGTATCACCACCAGCGCTGAAACGAGAATCTTTACTCTTTTGGACATCGCCTTTCACCTCTTTTTGTTAAGCTTCTTCTGGCTTAGCCTGTCATCAAGGCAGTGGCCACCAGTCGGGTAACTCATCATGCAGCACAATCGCCTTAGCTACAACACCTACTTTGGGATCTCCCTTAATAACCACGGTCACGTAAACCTCAGGGGTTATGTCTTCATATGTAATTGTGTCCGGGCGGTAAACGGTATCCTCGCTGACGTCAAAGGTATGGTTGACACCGTGGTTATCAATTATTTCAATGCTGGTACCAGCGGTAAAAGCCTGAACAACACCAACGCGATGGGCATGCACCGGTGGTGCGGATAGAGACGGAATAAGCATCAGCCGTCTGACGTCAGCCGTATCTTCGTTAGTAAAGGTAACTAATACGGCTATCCTCTCCCCTTCAATCGCTGTGATGTCTCCACCAAGAATCGTTTCGAAATCATCGCGGTCGACCGGCCCCTTGGTCTTCCCTGGCACCATGTATTTGGCTGTATCGGTGAGTGTTATCACAACGGTCGACCCGTCTTTTGTCACCAGGGTGACGTCGTATCCGTTTATGCTGTCAGCGGTGCCAAACAAGCCGCGCTTACCGGGGGAGTGCGGACCACCACCTGGGGGGTCGTCGGGTGGCCCCTTAGCAAAGACGCTACTTACACCTCCTAACACTAGCCCGGTAACCAGTGCTAATATGCCGATGGTTCTTAAGATTTTCATTATTGTCCTCCTTTTTCAGATTATCTCCTATTACTTATAGCGAAAACCTCGCCATTTGGTTAGTCCTAATTAGCACCAATTTAAGGAGCGTAGATTATCACAAAAACACGACTCTCTTCATTTCCTTCCAAATCACTGGCGATAACCTCGATGATATTAGGTCCCTCTTCCAGAACGACCATGGTAGTGAAATTACCCTCCCCATCAACCTCAACTATTTCACCATTCACGCTGACCACAGCACTGGGGCTGGTATGACCTACAACCTCGACTTTACCAACACTAATAATGCTGTCGCCAGCCGGCTGGCTTACAGTTAGGAAGAAGCCAGCTTGTGGCGTCTCTGCCGGAATAGCCTGGGGTGGCGCCAGGGTGTCCTTCGGTGGCACTGGCTGAGCACACCCGGTAACCAGAGCTGAAAATAAGCTGGCTAAAATAATGGTCAAGACTAAGCTTTTTTTCATCACTATATAATATAACGAAAAAGTTGCTATTTGGTTAGCAGTGACTTGAGTATATTTTGAATAATTGATTTTAACTGGAAAGGTAATGAGCCTTACTGGTAGGTTATCCGTCCTGCCCATTTCTCAGCGAGGTTACCTGCCCAGGGTAGCTTATACCTGGTTCCTTGGTATACCTTAACCATTAAGACTATCCAGAGTATCGGTGCAAGAACTATAAGAAAAACACCAATCGTAAGGCCAATTTCACCTACATAGTTAAGGCTAAGAAAAGCAATCGTAAGGACACCGAAGACAATAATCGACTGCATAGCATGGAAGCGGACAAGCTTGCTTTCCTTCTCTATCAAGATAAACGCTAGACCGCTTATCCACCCCAGAACATAGCATAGCAGCCCAGACACGTTTGCCTGTAGTCCAGTAGAAGTCTTCTTTATTATTCCTACCCCCGAATCATGATTGCAGATAACAATCGACCATCATTGGGCAGATGTTAACAGCTAGTCTTCATTCTAATCTGCAACTGCTTCCAGAGCTTGCTGATAGCGGGCTTCAGATATAGCGATTGCCCGACGCAGGGCAGGTTTGGCTGACTCAGGCGCTGTCTTCAGCATCGCCCGCAATGCCGCCGGATGATTGATAGCATAGCGAGCTAATAGCTGCTTAAGCCGACCCCGTCCATTAGCCTTGGGGAAACTTCCCTCACCCCTTTCCACTCCTGGAGGTGACATCACTGCCTCATCCTTTACCCCCGTTTGCGGTGGTACCATAAACACCTCACCCTCTCCCCTCTGAGCTGAAACCAGACTGGCGATTCTTGCCAAGTAGTTATTCAAGCGCTGGGTAATTAGCTCCACCCGCTTGGCATCGCCTTTACTGGCGACATAAATTATCTCGGCCACCCTTTTATCTGCCAGATTGGCATACAACTCCGCCTTGCCTAGAGACGACGGGGTTAAGGCTAACTGTACCTGCTCCGATGCTATCTTTACCGGATACAAAGGCTCATCGGGCATACTACTAGCGGCAGCTATCACCGTGCCGCTCCCGGCTAGCAGCAGGGCAAGAGCAATAGCCACTGCCGTCGCCCAGCCTGGCAGCCAGTCCAAGAAGAATGGCCTCCTCTTGGACTCCATTGCCTGGAGTGCCGCGTGGAACTGGTATCTGGCTCTGGTCCTGAACTCAGAACTAGCCTCAACGGCTAAGGCTCGCTTAGTTGCCAGAGCTGTCTCCAGCAGTGGTTTGAGCTCAGCTGCCTGCTCCGGGTAACCCTGAAGACACTGCTCCAGCGTTTCACCCTTAGTCAACAGACGCTCCAGACATTCGTCTAGGATGTCGTCAAATCGTCTACGCTTTTTCATTGCCCTATGTATATAGTATAACGAAGGAAACTATGAAAAGATAGGTTCTGTTCACGCTCTAAGCTAAATCAGGTATCGATTGGAAAATAGAATGTGTTACAATCAGTATTCTATAATCATTTAAATTAAACCTTCTTTAAGAGGTAGAATTTGCTTTGCTACATGCGGCTGATGCACCGAGGGGACATTGACCAGGTCGCCGAGATTGACCGTGAAGTCTTTCCCGTCATGTGGCCGCCAGTCAACTATCAGCATGAGCTACAAAACCCGTTAGCCCACTACATCGTAGCCTGTGATAAAGAGAGAGCGGTTGAGGAGCCTAAGGTGGAGGTCACCCCGCAGAAAAGTTTCCCCCGACTTAAATCCAGGGTGAGACAATGGTTTAGCTATAACCGTTTCTTTAGAAATGAAACGCACTCTCCAGACAGACAATTCATTATCGGTTTTGCTGGCTTCTGGGCTATGGCTGATGAAGCCCATATCATCAGCCTGGGCGTGCGGAAGATGCATCGCCAGCGGGGGATAGGGGAGCTACTCCTTATAGCCACTATAGACCTCGCTGCCCACCTACAGGTTCCCATCATAACCCTGGAAGTACGCGCCTCTAACGCCGCTGCCTTGAGTCTATATGGCAAGTACGGCTTAACTCAGGTAGGACTGCACCATGGCTACTATGTAGATAATAAAGAAGACGCCATCTTGATGTCCACCGAGGATATTACCTCAGCCTCTTTTCAGGCACATCTACAGCAATTAAAGCAATCTCACTCCAAGAAGTGGGGAATACCATCATATGAAATTGTCCGGTAGATTATTGGTAGTGTCCCAGCTCAGCTAGGCAACGGATAATTCTGGGTATGGCATATGTCGCTAGAGACCGACTTGAGCCACCGCACAGGATAGTAATTAATTTACCGCCACAAACCTTATCAGCCACCCCCTTAATCAGCCGAGCTAATTTGAGGTGACAATCTCTGGTTATGCCCTTATCCCCATACTCCCCCTCGGTGGCATCATAACCAAATTCCCAGAAAATGTATTCTGGTTTAAATGCCAACACTCGGGGCACAAATTCCTGTCTCATCCGGGCAAGATACTCCTCATCTGAAGTGCGCCATGGAATTCTGACATCTACATTATGACGGCTATCCTGGTAGTCCTGGTAACAAAAGCATATATGGAGGACATCATCATCACTACCGAAGATGTCTCTGGTACCGTCGGCGTGATGGCAGTCGGTGTCCACTACAGCGAACTGCCTTACGCCCCTCCCCTTGAGAGCAGTTATCGCTAAAGCAGCACCGTTGAAATAGCACATCCCCCCGTAAAAGTTTCTCCCAGCGTGATGGTCACCAAAGCTGGTAAACACGAAAGCATTATCAATTTTCCCCTGCCAGATTTCATCAGCTGCCTGAACGGTGCCACCGGCGGAGTATGAAGCTGATTCATAATCGCCAGTCATCTTCACCCGTTCCACCATATCCTGGGAATGCACCTTGTGTAATAATTCTTTAGACACTGGTGCCAAGTAGTAGAGTCCATCGTGCGAATCATAAACGGCGTCATAATAAGACACATTTTTCTTGTCTAGAATGCCAGTCAGTGCCTGGGGAAAATCCCTCAGCCTCTCCCCCTGAAAATAGGTGAAAAAGATTCCAGTCCTCTTCATTGACCCCTTGTCAGTGATAGACTAATCGGGCGTAGTGTTATCTATGCTAGTCAAAGGCTTACCATGATACTGCCATTATAAGACAATGCGTATAAAGGTAGACTGGCTTGATAAAAAAGGTGAATCTCAGGAAAACAAACAACCACGTCGCCCCGGCGTCATCCTTGCCTGGTCTTGATTTGCCTGGAACCACTCTTCAAGCCCTTGCCGGCTCCGGGCAAATGGCTCTCTTAGCTTATCTACCGAGATACCTTCCAGATAGCTAGAAGACTTATATTTGCGGCTAGCATCCATAGCTCTGTTGACTTCCTCAGCCATGTTGAAGGCTTTGGCTAGCTTATCTCGCAACTTCTCGTCTAGAAAATCCAGTTTTTCCTTGTTCCTCTGCCAGCTACCTATTCTAAACTTCTTTATCTGCGACTTCTCAAGAAAGGCTTCTGCAATCTGCTGATTAAGAGCCACCTCTGAGAGTAAGCTCATCGCTATTTCTGGCTGTGTCCCCTCTGCTTGGCGCTTGCGGCGGAAAAAGATATTGAATAATACAATAAGAATTAGTGGTACCAAGATTATTAGATTTCTGCCTATATCACCTAAATCACCATTATCCAAAAGTCACCCCCATCTCAATTCTAAGATTTAATTAAACCATATTTGCCAGGCTATGTCCAGAGACGTGACAACGCTGCTTTTTAAGGTCTCCTTTCGCTGAGGCACTTGACAAATAATTGTTAATAATGGTAAATAATAATTAGCAGTCTTAGACTTAGACTGCTAAGAAAGGAATATAGATGTTAACTTCCAGGGCTGAGACGATACTCAAATCAATAGTGAGACAATATATTACCAAGGTGACTCCGGTGCCATCTCAGAGTGTTTTCGCTGACTATGAGGTAGGAGTAAGTCCGGCTACCATCCGCAATGAGATGGCTCGTCTGGAGCAGGAAGGCTATATTATCCGTCCCCACCCTTCAGCCGGGGGCATACCTTCAGATAAAGGCTACCGCTATTATGTGAAGTCTCTAACTGAGGTTACCCTCCCTTTAGCCGAACAGCGGCTGATAAGCCACCTCTTCCACCAGGTAAAGAGAGAACAGGAGGAGTGGTTACGTCTGGCGGCAACAATTATGGCTCAATTAGCTCAAAATGTAGCTGTGGTTACCCGGCCTAAACCTGCGGGCTGTCAATTTAGGCACTTAGAGTTGGTAGCATTACAAGATTCGCTAGTACTGGTGGTGCTTATTCTTCATGGAGCCAGGGTAAAACAACAGCTAGTAACCTCTGACCCGGCTATATCTCAATCCGAGTTAATGGCTATAGCCAACAAACTAAATGAGGTCTTCTCTGGTCTGACCAGTTCCCAGATTTTAGCTAAAGACATAGCGCCTTCCCCAGTTGAACAACAACTAACCGATTACCTGGTAAAGATGATGCAGGCTGAAGATGCACCGGAGTATGAGGAGACTTATCTCAATGGCTTGCACTTCACCCTCAACCAGCCAGAATTTGCTCGTACCAATCGGATGCTAGACCTGATGGAATTAGTTGAGCACAGAAGCTTGCTCAAGGCTATCTTCCCTCGGGAGTTGGGTATTCACGAGGTACAGGTAGTTGTTGGCAAAGAGAATAAAGCAGAGGCCATCCACAACTGTAGTGTAGTCATCACCCGATATGGTCTGCCCGAAGAAGCTTCCGGTATCATTGGTATGGTCGGACCTACCCGAATGCCCTATGTCCACACTATCTCTATTGTAAGCTATCTATCCTCAGTCCTGGATAAACTGGTGGCTGAGCTGTTTGGCAAAGAAACACCCACTGAGGCAACCACAGCTGATGACAATTGATTAAGGAGTAAGTGCTAAGGGAAAGGGGGCAAAGGGGATAGGGTTACTAAAGAACTAAAGGGAGGTAGGGTAGATAAATGAAGCAACCAGAGTCAAAAGAAGGAGTAGCCAGCGAGGTGGAGCCAGATGTCACTGAGGTAGAAGATATAGAGGCCTTAAAGCAGTCTCTGGCTGAGGTAAAAGCAAAGGCAGAAGCTAATCTAGCTAACTGGCAAAGAGTCCAGGCTGACTTCATTAACTACAAACGGCGCGCTGAGCAGGAAAAAGAGGATTTGAACAAGTTTGCCAACGCCACCCTCATTCTTAGCCTCCTGCCCATTCTCGATGACATGGAAAGGGCCTCTGCTTCTGTGCCATCTGAGCTGGCTAAGCTTGACTGGGTGGACGGCATCAGACTTATCGAGCGTAAGCTGCAAACAACCCTGGAAGCACAGGGACTGTCAGAGATTAAGACTGTGGGAGAACCTTTCGACCCCCACCTGCATGAAGCAGTAAGACAAGATAAAGGCAAAGATGGAGTAGTTATTGAGGACGTGCAAAAGGGTTACAGGTTCCAGGATAAGATTATTCGCCCATCAAAGGTAGTGGTGGGCAATGGAGAAGAAGGAGAGAAGGAGGAATAAACAATGGCAAAGGTTATTGGTATTGATTTAGGCACAACCTTTTCTGCGGTGGCAGTGATGGAAGCGGGGGAACCAGTAGTCATCACCAATGCCGAGGGCGGTCGTATAACCCCGTCAGTAGTTGCGGTGAGTAAGAGCGGTGAGCGTCTGGTGGGACAGGTAGCCAGGCGTCAGGCGATTACAAACCCGGGCAACACCATCTTCAGCATCAAACGCCTGATGGGACGTAAGTTTGATGAACCAACCGTAGAATATGACCGCAAGCTGCTATCCTTTAAGATAACCAAGGCAGCCAACGGTGATGCCTGGGTAGCAATGGGCAATAAGGAGTATAGCCCATCAGAAGTCTCGGCAATGATTCTACAAAAACTCAAAATAGATGCCGAGGCTTACCTTGGTGAGAAGGTTACCGAGGCGGTAATAACTGTGCCCGCCCATTTCAACGACAGTCAGCGCCAGGCAACCAAGGATGCCGGTAAAATCGCCGGGCTTGAGGTACTGCGGATAATTAACGAACCAACGGCCGCCTCTCTAGCCTATGGATTAGATAAGAAGCAGGATGAGACTATTGCCGTCTACGACCTTGGTGGTGGCACCTTTGACATATCTATACTAGAGCTTGGTGAAGGCACCTTCCAGGTTAAGTCAACCAATGGTGATACCCACCTGGGTGGCGATGATTTTGACCAGAGAATCATAGACTGGTTATGCGATGAGTTCAAGCGAGACCAGGGGATAGACCTGCGGCAGGATAAGATGGCACTGCAACGCCTGAAGGAAGCTGCCGAAAAGGCTAAAAGCGAGCTATCAACCGTCCAGCAGACTGAGGTAAACCTACCCTTCATCACCGCTGACGCCAGCGGTCCCAAACACCTTAATATTCCCCTTACCCGGGCTAAACTGGAGCAATTGGTAATGGATTTAGTAGAAAAGAGTATCGGTCCCTGCCGCCAGGCATTGACTGATGCCGAGAAGACATCAGCCCAGATCGATGAGGTGATTCTGGTTGGCGGGCAGACCAGAATGCCGCTGGTTCAGGAAAAGGTAAAGCAATTCTTCGGCAGAGAACCCCATAAAGGGGTCAACCCTGATGAGGTAGTCGCCGTAGGTGCCGCCATTCAGGCTGGGGTGCTCAAGGGAGAGGTGAAGGATGTTCTCCTGCTTGATGTTATCCCGCTTACCCTGGGTATTGAAACCTTTGGCAGTGTGGCAACTCCCCTTATTCCTCGTAATACCACCATACCCACCTCCAAAAGCCAGATTTTCAGCACGGCGGCTGATAATCAGCCCAGCGTAGAGATTCACGTGCTCCAGGGGGAGAGACCAATGGCGGCTGATAACCGAACACTAGGTCGGTTTATGCTCGATGGTATCCTGCCATCATCCCGGGGCGTACCCCAGATTGAAGTTAGCTTTGACATTGATGCCAATGGCATCCTCAGCGTTAAGGCTCACGATAAGGGCACCGGCCGAGAGCAAAAAATAACCATAACTGCCTCCAGCGGGCTGAGCAAGGAAGAGGTAGAGCGGATGCAGCGAGAGGCGGAAATGCACGCCGCTGAGGATACCAAGCGCCGCGAGGAGATTGAAACCCGCAATACCGCTGATACCTTAGCTTATACTGCCGAAAAGACGCTACGGGAGCAAAAGGATAAGATACCTTCAGACCTGAACCAGGAGGTAGAAGGTAAGATAGCCGCGGTGCGCTCAGCACTACAGGGAGCTGATACAGAGAGTATCCGCCGGGCAACACAGGAGCTGTCCGAGGCGATGCAAAAAATCGGGGCGGCTGTTTACGGACAGCAACCACCACCACCCCCACCACCGAGTGACGAGACACCGCCTGAGGGTGAGCCATCCCCAGGTAAAGAAGGCGGCGAAGAAGGTACTGTAGAAGGTGAGTTCCGCGAGGTTTAAGTGCCTGAATTGAATTTAGGCTCAGCTGGAGGTTTTAGGTTTCGTTCTGTTTTAGTTGGTAAGGAGAAGTGAAGTTGATAAATGAAACTCTCTAAGAGAGACTACCAGTTATTAAAAAATTTAGCCGATATAGGTGTGGAGTTTAGTGTATTTGGCACTCGTACGTATGGAGGTTTTCACACATTACCGCTTGGTAAATTAGAGGAGTATGTTAAAGACCCTGAATTATGGCGGGACAAAACAGGAGCTAAGCAAGAGGGTGTCAGTTTACAGCAATACCGTGCTTATGTAAACTTCCTAAATGAGCCACAATGTAGAGGAGTGACCGCTAAAGGGAAGCGGTGTAAACACATCATTGTCAACATACCACGTGCTGCCGATTTTAATGAAGACATTGATTGCTATTGTAGCCACCATTCAAGGTTAGGGTAAAAAGTATATATAAACCAAAACAAACCGATACCAAGTTTTATAAAGTTCTTACGCTAGCTTGAAATAGTGTGATAAAATTATAGGAGGGGCTTCGCCTCTCTTATAAAACCCTTCCCCCTCTCCTTTGAAGGAGAGGGGGACACAGGGTGCAAACCGGGTACAATGGTAACAAAATAAACCGGGGACATGGGTAACAGGTGATAGGGTATAGGCAAGGAGGTAATGCTTATGCCTTGGAAGGAGACCTGTACCATGGACCAAAAGGT